>Ga0105099_10000029_pt1 | contig 99495 bp, 90 predicted proteins | sample PPLLak3cmMay2015_2_FD_79138 | JGI IMG/M metagenome (GOLD analysis project Ga0105099, IMG submission 79138) | Freshwater sediment microbial communities from Prairie Pothole Lake near Jamestown, North Dakota, USA - PPLs Lake P8 Core (1) Depth... | ecosystem: Environmental > Aquatic > Freshwater >... | reverse complement strand
ATTAAAATTAGAATAACAAGTGCACGTATTTTAGGCTTTTACATAAAAAGTGCTTGCGCTTACACAACAAAAAATTGTTGTAATATTTTATATTTCTGTGTTTTAACACTTAATCAGCAGACCTTAATTAAACAACATTGATACATAAATAGTGTTTCCATTGATCAGTGTTATGTGTTATTTATGCCTTTAGGGTTAGCATTCAAACATATTAATGTAAAAGTTGTTACATTTGCTATACTTGTTATTGTAATAACGATTATTTAATGAACTGATGAGAAAGATATTTCGCTTTTTTCAGATTTATTATCGTGGGATACTCAGATCCCTTTATTTTCTGATTGCGATCATCGTAATCGTTTTCTTTTTACCTAGGCAGGGTAAATTTAAGTATGAATTTCAGAAGGGTAAACCTTGGATGCACGAGGACCTGATCGCCCCCTTCGATTTCCCCATTTATAAAACCGAAGCAGAGCTCTTTGAGGAGAGGAATTTTATTCTAAAGGATTTTAAGCCTTATTTTAATTTTGATGAAACAGTTTTAAACACTGCGTTAACTCAATTTCAATCCGATTTTAGTAAGGAGTGGAGTACTTTTCAGATAAGAACATTAAATCGAGATCAGAAGGTCCTGCAGAGTAGCTTAAACACAAATCAAGGTTTTGCTTCCCTAAAGCTGAAGTATGAGACTTTAATTAAAAAAGATATCAGGTTTATTTACGAAAAAGGGGTTATTGATGCTTCAGATTTATTAACAATATCCTCTCAACCATCGCTTAGCGTAACATTACTTGTTGATAGTAAGGCTGTTGATACCGAGATTGGAGAGGTTTTTACAATGCCTAAGGCCATTGAGCATATTCAGCAAAAGATTTTGCAGGAGGCAGAGAAGGATGATCCGTTAGTTTTACAGTTCTGGCAGAGTTTCAGCTTTCAAAGAATCATTAACCCAAATCTACTGTTCGATGAAAAAACAACCGAGAAGGTTAAGAGGGACATACTTACCAATGTTTCGCTTACCAAGGGGATGGTTCAGGCAGGTGAGCATGTAATTTCACGAAATGAGGTCATTAAAGGGGATAGGTATCAGGTGATTGAATCGCTAAAAAGAGAATCAGAAAGAAGGTTAGGGCAGGAGAATACTTTCACCATTCTTATCGGGCAATTCCTTATCGTTTCAATCCTGTTCTTTATGCTCTACCTGTTTTTGCTAAACTTTAGAACCGAGATACTCTCCGATGACTCAAAAATACTGTTCATACTCCTTTTGATTTCATTTATTGTTATACTGTCATCGTTCGTTCTTAGGAGCAATTCCATTAGCCTTTACGTGGTTCCCTTTGCCATTGTGCCAATCTTTATTCGCGCTTTTTACGATGCACGGCTAGCCCTTTTCATTCATCTTGTAACTATCTTTTTAATAGGTTTCTTTGCGCCGAATGGTTACGAGTTTGTGCTAATAAACTTTATAGCAGGGGTTGTTGCAATTGCAAGTCTTACCAACCTCTACCGAAGCGGAAACCTATTCTACACCGTTTCGTTGGTGTTAATCTCCTATCTAACAGTTTACCTAAGTTTGGTAATTGTTCAGGATGGTACGCTTGCTGCTGTGAATTGGTTTACCCTGGCTTGGTTTGCCGTAAACGCATTACTTCTGCTTGCGCTTTACCAGCTAGTGTATTTAATTGAGAAGATATTTGGATTCCTCTCCGATGCCACTCTAATTGAACTTTCGGACACGAATCAGGATTTGCTTCGAAAACTGGCAGAGGTTGCACCAGGCACGTTTCAACACTCCTTGCAGGTTGCCAATCTGGCTGAAGCTGCAACCTATAAGATTGGGGGAAATCCTCTACTTGTTAGGGCTGGTGCCCTGTACCATGATATTGGTAAGATGAGCAATCCGTTCTATTTTATTGAAAATCAACCTACGGACTTCAACCCGCATCAGAATATTGATTACGAGGAGAGTGCAGCGATAATTATTAAGCATATTACTGAAGGGATTCAGATTGCCCGAAAGAATAAGCTTCCCGATCAGCTGATCGATTTTATTCGGATGCACCATGGAACGAATAAGGTTAAGTATTTTTATCGTATGCATAAGGATAAGTTCACCGAAACGATTGAAGATGATCTTCGGTTTAGCTATCCGGGCCCTCGTCCGAATAGCAAGGAGATAGTAGTTCTGATGATGGCCGATTCGGTTGAAGCCGCATCGAGGAGTTTTAAGAAGATCACCCTACAGGCAATTGACGAATTGGTTGATAAGATTATTGATAACCTACAAGCTGAGGAGCAGTTTAACGATGCCAGTATCACCTTTAAGGATATAACAACAATAAAATCGGTATTTAAGAGAAAATTACAGAATATATACCATTCAAGGGTTGAGTACCCCGATGAGAGGTAGTGTTTTCAATAATAACAGCATAAAGCGAAGAGTTCCGAACTTTTGATCAGTTCGGAACTCTTCGCTTTTACTGCTAACTGCCAGCTGTTTTATTATCTCATATCCACAATCTCAATCCCCTTATGCTTCTTTGGTTCAAAGGTAAACCGTTCATCCCTTACCGGAACGTTCGAGCGGAATACTTTTACCTTAATGATGTAGTTATTACCATCCTTACCTTGATACTTAATCTGGACAGGCTCAAGGGTTTTTTTATCGAATTTAAGGTTGAGCTTGGAGTAAGGTGTTTTTAAATCGATTGGGTAAAGTTCGAGTTCATATATAAATCGTCCCTTTTCAACCTTTTCACCGATGAACTTCGATTTGAAGTTCTTTTCATAATCCTTGAATAGTTTAGTGGGATCCTCCATAAAACCACCATCTAATGAAGTTGGTTCTGAAATGGTTACCTCATTCGCTTCTTTGACGTATTGCCATTTAGTTTTGCCATCGAAATAGGCTTCCATGCCCATCAATTCTAAATTGTACTTCTTACCCTTTACAACGATATCGCCTTCGTGCGTATCAGTTATTTTTTCTTTTAAGTTTTCAAGCGTAAATGTGAACTTGGCCGAAAGCGAGGTGAGGTTTTGCATTTTAACGCTAAAACTATTCACCACATCCTTACCTAGTGGAGCGCTTTGCGAAAAGATTGCCAACGAAAAGCAAAAACTCACTAGAAATAATCCTAACTTCTTCATCGTTTATAATATTACTGTTGATTTTTTAAACTATTAATAATCTGGTCAAGTGATCCTTCGTCGGTGATAAGAACGTTTCGTGCCTTACTTCCTTCAAATGGGCCAACTACACCCGCTGCTTCAAGCTGATCTATTATTCTGCCAGCACGGTTATACCCTATGGAAAACTTGCGCTGTATAAGCGATGTTGATCCCTGTTGGTATTGCACTACTAGTTTTGCCGCTTCATCGAAAAGATCGTCTCGTTTACGCAGATCAACCTCGAAAGGTTCATCGCCCGATTCGGGTGAGTACTCGGGTAGCATAAAGGCGGTGGCGTAACCACGCTGATTACTTATGAAATCGGTTAATCGTTCAATTTCTGGTACGTCAACGAAGGCGCATTGAACCCTTACCATATCGCTCCCAGTTGAAACAAGCATATCGCCACGACCAATTAGCTGATTGGCGCCTGGGTGATCGAGGATGGTTCGTGAATCGATCATCGATGATACGCGGAAAGCTATTCTTGCAGGGAAGTTCGCCTTGATTACCCCAGTTATTATATTTATTGATGGACGCTGGGTGGCTATGATCAGGTGAATGCCGATTGCACGGGCAAGCTGCGCCAATCGGGCAAGAGGGGTTTCAACCTCTCTGCCAGCAGTCATAATAAGATCGGCGAACTCATCTATTACGACAACGATATAGGGTAAATACTTGTGCCCCTTATTGGGGTTCAGCCTTCGAGCCGTAAACTTATCGTTGTACTCCTTGATATTTCTTACTTGTGCTAGTTTCAGTAGTTCATATCGCTGATCCATTTCGATACACAAGGAGTTCAGCGTATAGATAACCTTTTGCGTATCGGTAATAATTGCCTCCTCCGAATCGGGGAGTTTTGCTAGGAAATGGCGTTCAAGTCTGCTGTATAGAGTTAATTCAACCTTCTTGGGGTCGATGAGCACAAACTTCAGCTGCGATGGATGCTTTTTGTAAAGTAGGGAGGTAATTATGGCGTTCAAACCCACCGATTTCCCCTGTCCTGTTGCCCCTGCAACAAGAAGATGGGGGAGCTTTGTGAGATCGAGTACGAAAGTTTCGTTCGATATGTTTTTACCAAGGGCAATCAGCAGTTCGTGCTTACTTTCCTGAAATTTAGCCGATTTAATGATTGAGTACATCGAAACTACCTCTGGTTTTTGATTAGGTACTTCAATCCCAATTGTCCCTCGACCAGGGATTGGTGCAATAATCCGAATCCCTAACGCTGCAAGGCTAAGGGCTATATCATCTTCAAGATTTTTAATTTTGCTAATCCTAACGCCTGGCGCTGGAACGATTTCGTAGAGCGTAACGGTAGGACCAATGGTTGCCTTAATTTTATCGATTTGAATTTTATAATTGGCAAGGGTTTCAACTATCTTGTTCTTATTGGCTATCAATTCCTCGTTTGAAACGGGAGATGTTTGGTTCTTGTACTCCTCAAGAATTTCAATGGGTGGTCTTTGGTAGCTCGATAGCTCAAGGGTTGGATCGTAGAGCTCCTGTTTGTCTATTTCTGCCCCGTTTGCCTCTGCCTCTTGGATTGATTCAATGGTTAGCTCCACATCACCCTCCCTATCGGGTGCTATAACAGCCTGTATCTGATGAATAGCGCTTGAGCCCTCATTTGCATTGGTGTTAAGCACTACTTCGACCAAATCGGTATCCTGCTCGTCAATTTCTTCCTCTTCAACTATAACATCGTCCGATTCATCGATGAGCTTATCCTCAATAACCTGATGGGTTGTTGTCATCTCTGGTTCTGTTGAACCATCGTCGTTAATTTCGGTTACACTTTCAATGGTTTCGCCGTTACTATTGATAATCGTTGTTTTCTTTACTGCATTAACATCTGATTGTGCCTTTGACGGTTCAATTTTCTTCGATTTGAAAAGGAGAATTATTTCACCTACTATTCGATTGAACCAGTGTAACGAATTGGGCTTAATGTAAATTGTATAAGCAATACAGCATAGTAAAAGAAAGAATGCAGTGCCAACTTTCCCCGCAAGGGCCGAAATCCAACTGGATATAAACAATCCATGAGCACCGCCGAGGCCGCTTCCTAAAAACCCCCCTGTGGTTTGGAAACAAAATCCAAGGACTAGAGATATAAGAATTGTGCCAATTATTAGCTTGAAGGTGGTCCTTCTGAATGGGAGAGGTCTAGTTTTTAGTAAGCGTAAACCTAATAAGCCGATTATAAAGGGTACGCTAAACGATGAAACACCAAACCAACGATTCATGAATTGAGCGGCGAATGATGCACCTATTTTTCCGGTCCAATTCTCAACCCGAGTATCGGAGCCTGAAAAAATATTCTGCCACTCAAAACTTTGGTCAACCTGCCAAGTGAAGAGGTACGATGTAAAAGCAATGGATAAATAAATAGCAAAAAAAACTGTGAATACACCCGCTGTGAACCTTACGCGTTCATCTTTGAAGAATGATTTCTCTTGAATCTCTGGCTCAGCCTTTTTATCGTTAGTTTTTTCTTCTTGTTTAGCCATTGTAATTCGTTATGCAGGTAATATGAATCGGATTTTGAATCCGAATGCAAAGTAATGGAATTATTCTGATTTTGTAACAGGAATAGCGTAAAGAGTTTACTATTGCATTAAGAACACGAGATCTTCAATGGTTCTTTTCGATACTTTCTCGTAGCCTGAAGGTACAGTGAATTCATCCACTGATACCTCTTCAAATTTGACAGAGGTTGATGTAATGCTCATCAAGTATTTTTTGAGTTTGATATTGAACTTCAGCATAACCCCGTCAATCGATTCGAAGGGGGTGTTTGCATTTGGGTTAGCAATGCAAATTTCGTTGGTGTAGAGTATGTCAAAAGAATAGTCGGATGAATCCTTGTAGTGGGCAATTGCTTTTTTGCAGTTAAACCCATTGAAACGAACTATTTCATCGGTTTTCTCTATTGAAATATCTGACATTCCTGCGTAGGGGTTTGGTAAATTTTTATTAAGCGACGAGTCTTTGAAATAGAGCTTCTTGCTCCATAGATTTACCAGTACGATGCTGCTTTTTTCTTCAACATTATTGATGAAGGTTAGATTAACGCTACCCGAAAGCCCTTCGATTTTATTTGAAGTGCTATTGTTCCGGAATTTAATCGTAATTCTATTGGGCAGCATACTCGTGTTTACTTTTGATTCATTGTTCTCTTTAAATTGTATGGAGTACTCAATAGTGCCTGTGCGAGAAGTATTTTTTGAGGATTTTTCATTACAACTTGCTAAAACAAGAATTGCTAACGCAAGGAGATAGAAACGTGTATGTTGCTTCATTATTAATAGTCTATTTTGAACTGCTAAAAGTACGGATTTGTTTTTAATCGAATAGGTTTTGTTGTTGAAAATCATCAACGATAACCTGAATATTGTCAAACTTATTTTGGGTAAAGTAGATTGTAATTCAATTATAAAAACAATAAGGCTGTATTGCCTGTGTTTATTATACTTATTTCTAAAAACATGTTTCTTAACATATTTAAAAAGGTATGTTAAATAGCAGAAGATGGGTAGGAAAGATATTGGAAAATAAAAAAATTTATAGCTTTGCAGTTCTTAGATTTTGATATAAATAATAATTTGACAATGAATAAATTAGCGGTTGTAGCGTTGGGAGGTAATGCCCTGCTACGTGGAAATCAGGTTGGGACTATCGAGGAACAAGAACAGAACACAACCGATACTCTTGAGAATTTAGTCTATCTCATTAAGGAGGGATACGATTTGGTGATTAGCCATGGCAATGGCCCTCAGGTAGGAAACATTCTTATGCGTAATGATGCAGGTGAAGAGTTGTATGGTATCCCTCAAATGCCGTTGGATATTTGCGTTGCCGATTCGCAGGGTGGTATTGGTTATATGATTGAGCGTATGCTTCGCAATGTACTTCGTAAGCATGGCATCAACAAGGAGGTGTGCTGCTTGGTAACCCCCGTTATTGTAGATAAAGATGATGCTGCATTTCAGAACCCTACCAAACGAGTTGGTAAAATCTATACTAAGGTTCAGGCTGATGCGCTTACTGCATCGAAAGGTTGGATGTTTAAGGAAGAGATAAAAGACACTGGTAGCGGATGGCGTAGGGTTGTTCCATCGCCAAAACCAATAGGAATACTTAACGAAAAGGTTATTAATCAGCTGGTGCGTCAGGGTATTATCGTTATTGCATCGGGTGGTGGTGGTGTACCTGTTTACATCGATGAGGTTGGCGATATTCGTCCATCGGAGGCGGTTATCGATAAGGATTCTGCATCATCATTGCTTGCTAACCGAATTAATGCGGATGAATTCTATATTTTAACCGATGTTTCCTATGTTTATATCAACTATAAGAAACCGGGTGAGAAGAAGTTGGAGTTCCTCAACAAGGCCGATACCGATAAATACCTGAAAGAGGGCATGTTCGGGGAAGGGAATATGGCTCCTAAAATTCGTGCTTGCTTACAATTTGTTGAGAATGGCGGTAGGATGAGCGTTATTACCGAGGCAACAAAGCTTGAGGACATGAGCTATGGAACGAAAATTACATTAGAGTACGAAGATTAAAATAACCACTAAAAATAATTGCTATGGCTTTCAATTTAAGGAATCGTAATTTCTTAAAACTTTTGGATTTTACTCCAAAAGAAATACAGTTCATGCTTGATTTATCGGCTGAACTAAAGGCTGCAAAGTACGCTGGGACTGAGCAGCAGAAGTTAAAGGGTAAGAATATCGTCCTTCTCTTCGAGAAGGATTCAACCCGTACCCGTTGCGCTTTTGAGGTTGCTGCGCTCGATCAGGGTGCACACGTTACCTACCTTGGCCCAGCTGGTTCACAGATGGGTAAGAAGGAGTCGATGAAGGATACTGCACGTGTTCTTGGTCGTATGTACGATGGTATCGAGTACCGTGGATATTCGCAGGATATTGTTGAAACGCTAGGGAAGTACGCAGGGGTTCCTGTATGGAATGGCTTAACAACCGAGTTTCATCCAACCCAAATACTTGCTGATTTCCTAACCATGCGCGAGCACACCGATAAACCGCTGAATAAGGTTGCTTTCTGCTACCTTGGCGATGCTCGTAACAACATGGGTAACTCGTTAATGGTAGGTGCTGTTAAAATGGGTATGGATTTTAGAGCCGCTGCTCCAAAGGCTTGTTGGCCATCCGAAGAGCTGGTGGCGAAATGCCGTGAGATTGCCAAGGAAACGGGTGCGAGAATCACCCTAACCGAAAGCGTTGAGGAGGGGGTTAAAGGTTGTGATTTTCTATATACTGATGTATGGGTGTCGATGGGCGAACCCGATTCAGTTTGGGAGGAGAGAACAAAGCTGTTAAGGCCGTATCAGGTTAACAAGAAAGCGATGGATTTAACAGGTAATCCAAACTGTAAGTTCATGCATTGCCTTCCAGCATTCCATAACCGCGAAACGGTTGTTGGCGAGGAGATGTTCAAAAAGTTTGGCCTTGAGGCGATGGAGGTTACCGAAGAGGTTTTCGAATCGAATGCTTCTATAGTTTTCGATGAGGCTGAAAACCGCATGCACACTATTAAAGCGGTGATGGTGGCAACATTGGGACAATAATTTTATAATAAATAGATTAAAAAGACAGCGAAAAGCTGTCTTTTTTTTTGTGGTTACTAAAAATCGCCGTAATTTTAATTAAATGTAATTTTAATCTCTTTTACTATGACAATTTATGTTGGAAACATTGCCTATACCATGACTATTGAGGATTTAAAAGAACTTTTTATAGCTTATGGTAATGTAACTAATGTTAAAATCATTGTTGATAAACAAACAGGTAAGTCTAAGGGCTATGGATTCGTTGAGATGGAACGTGATGAGGAGGCTGAGAATGCTATTCGTGCCCTAAACGACACTCAGGTTAATGGTCGAAACATTAAGGTGAACAACGCTCACCGAAAAAATACTGCGGCTGAACCTCAGATATAGATTTGTTCTATCTCAATTTATGATTACTTACAGGTAACATCTTTTCTTGTTTTTGTACCCTGTTTTTAGTGTGGTATGTTACAACCAGCATTATGGTATTTTATTGGTGTCATTTTTTTTTATTTTTATTTTTTTATTAATCTATGCTGTTATGAGCATTCAAGGGAAGTCAATTCATCTACAAGGCAGGGTTCAGCAGGTTGGGTTTAGGTATTATGTGTATCGTCTTGCTAGTGAACTTGGGGTAAAGGGGTTTGTAAAGAATATGCCTGATGGGTCGATATCTGTTGAGGCTGAGTGCGATAGCCATACCATGGAGGTTTTTATTGAGCATTGTAAGAAGGGATCACCTCAGTCGAAAGTGAGCAAATGCGAAGCAACACCGATAGAGGTGAAGGGCTATGAATGTTTTAAGATTTTCTGATTAAGGGTTGCATTTAAATAAGGGTTTTTTCAGGGAACAGGAATACAACACATTAGCAGTTCTTTTTATTTATGTCTTTTTTCGTCCCATGGTATGCCCAAAGGTATCGTGATGCTAGCGTTCTATTGGGTTCCCATTTTTCTGCAATTGACATCATTTCTGCAATTAGCGCTTTACCCTCCGTTTTAAATTTGTAAATATCAATCATACTTTTCCTTATCACCAAATCATCGTATGGGAATACATTGGGTCTTTGAAGCGAAAAGATTAATAACATTTCAACCGACCATCTCCCGATTCCTTTCACTTGGGTGAGTAGCGTAACTATCTCTTCATCGTTAAGCGATTCTATACGGCTGACTCCTAAATCGTTTGACAAAGCAAACCCAGCAAGGTTTTTAACGTAGCTGGATTTACCCTGCGATAGGCCAACACTTCTTAAAACGTTATCGTCTGTATATAAAAGAGTTTTTGGGGCAGGGTACTTATTCTCAAAAAGTTCAAGGAAACGGTTGTAGATCACCTTGGCAACTTTTCCCGATAGCTGCTGTGAGATTATTATCTCAAGCATATCTAAATAAATATCCTCTGTTTTTGCAAGGGTTGGGAGTTTAATGGATTTACAAATCTTTTCGAGTTTAGAGTCCTTAAAGCGGGTGTTGTTATTCATCTTGAATGAATTCGAGCTAAAGTGAAAGTTAAATTTTTATTCCGAGTATGCAGATATCATCTATTTGCTCCTCCTCCTGTTTGTAGTCGTTAAGTATGTTGAGAAGTATCTCTTTCTGAATATTCATGGGTTTGGTGTGATGCTCCAATAATAATTCGGAGAATTGTTTCTGCCCAAACTTTCTTTTTTCTGAATTCATTTGGTCAATAAAACCATCGGTAGTTAAATAAAGGCACGAGCTGTTATTCAGGTTTATTTCTTGATTTGTGTAATACCTGTTCGATTCTCGTTGGTATCCGCCTACTGATTTTTTGTCGCCATTAACTTTTTCCAACTTGCCATCCTGAATCATAAGCAAAGGCCTGTTTGCTCCAGCAAATGTAGCTCTTTGGGTGGCTCTGTTTATCTTTATTAAGCATACATCCATGCTTGCATGAGACTTTCCGTGGTTTTCATCCTGCTGCAGGGCTTTACGTATCTTCTGGTTAAGGAGTTCGAGAATTTGAGCAGGATCGTGCGTGTGCCATTCATTTACAATCTGATTTAGAATTGTATTGCCGATGAGAGACATAAACGATCCGGGGACTCCATGTCCAGTACAATCGATCACCGCAATAAAAACGATATTCTGCTCTGCGCTAACCCAATAGAAATCACCTGAAACGATATCCTTGGGAAGGAAAATTACAAATTGATCCTTGAATAAATCGTTCAGCTGCTCTTCGTGAGGTAGTATTGCTTGTTGAATTGTTTGAGCGTATTCGATGCTGCTAATGATTCTTTCGTTTTTTGCAGCAATAATTTGCTTTGAGCGTTCAAGTATTTGGTTTTTCTGCTCAATCTCATCGCGTTGGGCTAGTATTTCTTCTTGCTGCTGCATTAGCTCCTCATTCTTCTCTAGTATCTCGTTTTGCTGATTGGTCAGAATTGAGTTGGCTTTCTGTTTGCCTCTATAGGCCGAAATGCCGAATGCGATAAGTATAATAAGCATCGCTAGAATGGCTATTAAAGAGTTTTTAACCATCTTCTGATTCTTTACCTTCACTAAAAACATTTCGTCTTTTTTTTCTTGAATCACCTTAAGTAAATCCTGTTTTCTTTCAAATTGGTAAAGTAATTCAGCTTGAACCGAACGTTTTGTATTCTCCTCATTGAATAAGCTGTCGCGAGTGGCAATGTAAATTTTGTAATATTTAAGCGCAAGGGCTGTATTGCCGATACATTCGTAAACTTCGCTTAGCTTAAATAGCGCATTTGAATACAACTCCTTTGCACCAGTTCCTTTTGATAGGTTTAACGCCCTTTGATAATGACTTATAGCTTGTTGGTACTCTTTACCCTTAAAGTAGTTATTCCCCATGTAGAGGTGGCATTCGGCTTGTCGCGATTTGCTGCCTAATTCAACAAATGCTTTTAGCGCTTGGTTTAGAAATGTTTGGGCCTGTTGTAGGTTGTTCTGTTCGGTGTAAATTGCCCCAATTTCATTGTAGTTAACACCAATCTCGTCCAAGTTCTTCAACTTCTTCGCGATGACTAATGATTTTAAAAAATAATCGATAGCTTTGCTATACTCTTTCTTCTTTTGATAGGCTTGCCCTATGTTTAAGTTGGAGATACATATACTTTCTTCATCATTCATCTCTTCTCCAAGTTTCAACGAGCTGAAGTAGTATTCCAGCGCTTTATCGTATTCGGTTTGGTATAGGTAAACAATACCAATATTATTTAATGCTCCTGAAATGCCTGTTTTATTATGAGTTGATTGGCAGATTTTAAGGGATTCGAAATAGAATTCCAATGCTGCTGGGTACTTCCCCTGAAGCCTGTAAACAGCACCCATCCGGTTTTTAATGCTAGCAATCCCATTGCTATCGCCCATTTTTTTGTAGTAGTCCAAGGAGGTGGAGAGCGCCTCAAGCGCTTTTATGTAATCATCGGTAGAGCGATAAATATCGCCTTTCTTTTTGTATAGATCGGCTAGTTTGCTTGAAAAGCCTTGTTTTTCGCATAAGGGTATGGCTTGCGCAAGTAATTGCGATGCTGTTTGAAAATCTTCATGGTTGTAAAAACTATCAATCTGGTTAATTAAACGAGCTACCTCTATCGAATCATCCCTTAAACAATTTTCTGAACCATTAATCGTATTAACTACCTGAGAATAGCAACTTCCGATTGTAAGAAGGAGGAGTAATGAAAAATAAAACTTGTATAGTAAATATCGATTCATCGAACCTTAATACTTTTAGCAAAATTAGTATTTTTAAGCAGATTTAGGGTATGAAAACTGAATAGTTTTATGAAAAACAAAAAGACTAGAATTACCTAGCCTTTTTTGTTGTAAACAAGAACGATTAATGTCGCTATTTCTTGACTTTTGCTTTTGCCTTTGGTGTTTGTTTTGGTGCTTCGGTTACCACTGCTTTTTCAACCTTAGCCGCACCGCTTTTGGGTCTTGTGTTGCCATACGAACCCATAAAAAGCTTACCCCTGCGGGTTTTTTTATCTCCTTTTCCCATGATTGTAATTTTTTGTTGATGTTTAACTACTATTTACATTCGGATTGCAAATATAGGAAAAATGAATGAAGTAAAAAATGCGAAGGAACATTTAGTTTGATTCGAGGGGTAGAGACTTTTTGAAGTTTCGTGTTTTTTCACTATATTTGAATCAATGTCGTTTAGTTAGCGTTTTTTAAATCAACTCTTCCACCTCGCCATGCGGGGTTGGAATGTTTATTAACCTAGCATAGTCCGCAGGACATGCTAGCGTTAAATTCCTTAATTAAACGACATTGATACTTGAATTACAAAAAAATAACATACTATTTATGGAAATAAAAGGTTCTGCTGTTAAAGCAACGCCCGATTTTGTTAAAGAGAAATTTGGTGCACGTTATAACGAATGGGTGAAATTATTACCCGAAAAATCGAAAAATATTATTGAGCAGCCCATTTACGCAACCACATGGTATTCGCTTACCGATTCTGTTATTGTTCCAACCCAGAAGGTTGCCGAGCTGTTTTATGCTGGTAATAGCGCCAAAGCAGCGAGTGAGATTGGTCGTTATAGCGCCGATGTGGCTTTGAAAGGGGTTTATAAGATTTTTGTACGGGTTAGCTCGCCACAATTCGTGTTGAGCCGTGCTTCGAGCATTTTCTCAACCTATTATCAGCCCTCAGAAATACGAGTTATTGAGAGTGCTGAAAAGAAAGCTGTACTTCAGCTATCAAAATTTCATCCCACCGAAAAGCTGATAATGAATCGTATTGCGGGTTGGATTGAGAAAACCCTTGAGATTACCCTGAAATCGGCACTAAAGGTTGATGTTGATAACCATGTCGAAGGGGCAAACCTTACCTCGAAGATTACCATTATGTGGAACTGATATTGATTTTATTAGCCCGAGCGTTCAGCTCAACTATTGCATTTTGCATTTCATCCCGATGAATTTACACTTCATCGGGTTTTTATTTTTTATACCTTTTTGAGGAGTAATCTTTGACCCGTAATTCAGCAAGAATGGAAAATTTAGCCAATAAAAAGAGAGTCAATTTTGCATCAAAAAAAGTATGAGAAAGATTATTCTAATTTTAGCTATTGTGTTAGTTGGCACACAGGCATACTCGCAAACACTAATTAGGGGGAAGGTTACCGACTCCGATGGACAACCACTCACTGGAGCTAATGTTATGCTAAAGGGCACCTACGATGGAATTGGAACTGATGCTACTGGGAATTATAGCTTTACTACAAGCGAGAGAGGTAAGCAGATTGTTATTGTAAGCTTCATCGGCTTTGCCATTCAGGAGAAGGAGGTAGAGCTATTGGGGGCAACTATCGAGTTAAGTTTTTCATTAAAGGAGGAGTCGAATCGGATAGCCGATGTGGTTATCTCGGCAGGTACTTTTGAAACATCCGACAGGAAGAAGAGCGTAACCCTTCAACCCCTTGATATACTAACTACCCCAAGCGCAGCTGGCGATATTTATGGTGCGTTAACCACTTTGCCTGGTGCATCGATGGTGGGTGAGGATGGTCGCCTTTTCGTCCGTGGTGGCGATGGGTACGAGTCGAAGACTTTTATTGATGGGTTGCTCGTTAAAAAACCGTATTCATCCAATACTCCCGATTTGCCATCGAGGGGAAGATTTTCACCAACCCTATTCAGCGGAACAACTTTTAGTACAGGTGGTTATTCGGCAGAGTACGGTCAAGCCCTTTCATCGGCATTGATCCTTACCACAAACGCTTTCCCGAAGAAAACGCAAACCGACATTCAGCTTATGACTGTTGGGGTTGGTGCAACACAGACCTATGCAGGGAAAAATGCGTCACTATCCATTGGTGCTGAATACTATAATCTTAAACCCTATTTTAGCATTATTAATCAGGAGGTTGAGTGGAATAGATTTCCTCAATCGCTGGGGCTAGTACTTACCTCAAGGATCAGAACCAAGGGCGATGGTGTATTGAAGATATTTTCAACATATAGTTCAGCGTTGAGCGGCTTGAGATACCCTGAAATGACTACCCCTGGTGCAATGCAGAATATTAAACTTGATAATAAGAATAGTTATACAAACATTAACTACAACCGGAGTATAAATAGCTGGTCGGTTAAAGGTGGTGTGGCATTTACTTACGATGAAAACCTGATCGGAATGAAAGCCTTTGAGGTTAACGATTACAATACGAATTTTCAGCTCCGATTTTCGATGAAACGAAAATTTAGCGATAGGTTTTCGTTGAACATGGGCGGCGAGGAAACGGTAAACCTTTTCAACGAAAAATACCATGAGTTTTCACCAACCATCCTGTTTGAAGGAACTGTGAAGGATTTTAACTCCGCCATATTCTCTGAGGTTGAGGTTAGGCCATTATCACGTCTTGTGGTAAGAGCAGGGCTCCGTGGCGAGAATGCATCGATCATTAACGATGCTAAGCTAGCGGTAAGAACTTCGGCGGCATGGCTAATTAGTAAAGATATTCAATTGTCGATGATCTATGGTACATTTTATCAAACCCCCGAGGAGTCGGCAATGAAGTTTAAGCCGCAATTGGGCTACGAGAAGGCGGAGCATTATATTGCTAATGTTCAGTATGAGAAGAATAATCGGATTTTAAGGGTTGAAAGTTATTATAAGAAATACAATGATTTTGTAGCATACGATACCACTCATTTTTTCAACGAGCCTTTGTATTATAATAATTCTGGTTATGGCGACTCAAAGGGTATTGATGTTTATTATCGTGATAGAAAAACCTTCAAGAACCTCGATTACTGGGTTTCGTACTCATTCATCGACTCAAAACGGAAGTATAGGGGTTACCCATCGTATGTAACGCCACCATTCGCATCAACGCACAACTTTACAGTTGTTGCTAAGCAATGGGTGCAGAAGATAACCACTCTGTTTGGGGCAACCTTCGCATGGTCGAGCGGAAGACCATACCACGACCCCAATAGCACCAAATTTATGGATAAAATTACCTCTGACTATATGGATATAAGCCTAAATGTAAGCCATCTATGCGAACTATTTGGTAAATCAACAATACTATATGCATCCATGAGCAATGTTCTGGGAAGAGATAATATATATGGGTACAGATATTATTCAACTCAAAATTCAACAGGTGTTTACGAGTCAATCCCTGTTCGCTCTGAGTCCAAACGGTTTATACTTTTTGGGGTATTCATAACTCTCGATTAATCATTATACCAATACTATTAACTAAATCTTAATTAAAATGAAACGTTTACTTTTATCTTCGATGTTAATTGCTGTGGCAATTATACTTAATGCTCAAACACCTTTTGAGAAGGCTATTATGGATGGTTTAACCCAATTGGATAGCGCAAAAACGGGAATCCAAATGCAAACCGTGGTAAGCCGATTCGAGCGTATCGCGATGGCGGAAAGTAGCCGATGGGAACCTTACTACTATGTTGCTTTCTTGAAAATACAGCTAAGTTTTAAGGAAAAGGACGATGATAGGAAGGATGCATTACTTGATGAGGCGCAGAATAGTATCGACAAAGCTATTTATCTAGGAGGTAGCAAATCGGAGCTATTCACACTGCAAGGGTTTCTATATCAGGGAAGAATTCAGGTAAGTCCCATGATGCGTGGGCAATCATACTCGGTCAAGGCTTCCGAAATTTTGGAAAAGGCTATTGCCGAAAACCCTGATAACCCACGTGCATACTACCTGTTGGGTCAAAACTATAGAAACACACCTAAAATGTTCGGAGGTGGTTGCAAAAATGCTCTCCCCAATTTTATAATAGCGAAGGAGAAGTATGAGAAGGAGAATGGGAAAACAGGCATTAATCCCAAATGGGGTTCAAAATCCAATAGCAGCATGATAGAGAAGTGTAATGAGGAGTAAATGAATTCTATGAATGCTTAATTAACGTGAGTTCGATTTAAGAGTGCTTATTATATAACTATTTATTAGTAATTTAATGCCAAGATTAATTTTTTTGGAAGGCTAGAATGATGGAACTGCCGCCTGCCTGCCTACCCTGCCTACCGGCAGGCAGGCGGCAGGCAGGTATCATTGGCTACGCCGAACTAGCTTCGCTGAGCTCACTACGTTCGGTTCGCAAGCTCGGTTCCATTTCTCCCAATTAAGTAAAATACTGATAATATAGCATTTAATTGTTTCTTACATCGAACAGATATTCCATAAGGGAATGAAATGCTTGTGGCTATTATGGCTAACTACGATTTGTAAAATCACCTTGAAAGAGAGTTAAGTGAAATTTGAAAAAATTAGATTCTCGTAATCGAATCCGCAAATAATTTTTTGTAACTATTCAGCAGTAAACAAAATGAAGAAAAACGACAGAGGCACAGACCTGCCTACCCTGCCTGCCGCCTGCCTGCCGGTAGGCAGGGTAGGCAGGGAACATAGAGAATTTATTAGAACTAAAACTCATACAATCTTTTTGTACGCTACAGAAAAACTTCAAGATTATTATTTTGCGGTCAACGAAGCAACCCTCTGTGATCTCTCCCGATACATCGGGACGGGCTGTGCCTCCGTGGTGAATAGTTATAATTTTTTTATTGCAGATTTATGGTGAATCAATAAAATATCATTATTTGTGGTTTGATTTTTGTTAAGTTATCCAGAATTTATGATTAATCATTGGTTAAAGTGCAGATTATTAGTTAATACGATTATATTTATTAATAAATTTTATAACAAAAGATGATAAAAAAAACATGAAAACAGTATCTGCACCTATTACCCCTAATCAGCGCATTGCTATACTCGATGCGTTGAGGGGGTTTGCCATTTTCGGGATATTAATGGTTAACATGCCCCTATTTTCGAATCCCATTACCTCTATGCTTCTCGGTGTGGGAGTTATTGAAGGTGATTCTAATTTACTCGGAGAGTTTTTTATTAAGCTTTTCTTCGAGGGTAAGTTCTATGTCCTTTTCTCAATGCTTTTTGGATATGGTTTCTGGCTATTCATAAACAAAACGGTTGAGAAAGGAAGTATTTTCACCGTTTACAGACGACGTGTCTTTTCCCTACTACTTTTCGGTATTTCCCATATCCTGTTGCTATGGGCAGGCGATATCCTGTTTTTTTACGCCCTTTTTGGTTTTGTCATTCTTCTCTTCCGTAATAAGTCCAACAAGGGTTTAATGAAATGGGTGATTGGGTTAATTTTGGTTCCCATAATTATTCCGGCATTGGGTTGGGTAATCGTTGCTATTGCTTCTCTTAATTCTGAAACTCAAACTGCTATGCAAGGAGTTTTTGAGGGGAGTAATCAATTCCTTCGACAGATATATCAGAAAAACTTTGAGGTTTATTCCTCAGGTATTTTTAGCGAGATTGTTTCAGTAAGGCTGAGCGAGTGGAAAATGCTTCTCCCTGGGCTCGTTGTATTTTACCCCACAGTGTTAGCTATGTTTATGCTTGGTGCCTGGGCTGCTCGAAATAATATTCTGAAAAACTTTCAGGAAAAGATACCACTCTTTCGTAAGCTTTTCTGGCAGGGAATAATTATTGGTATCCCCTCCACAGTATTATACACCTATGCTTGGTCGAAAGCGCAAATGGGAGTTCCAAATCTTTGGGGATTCCTTAATACATCAATGAATATAATTAGCGGTATAAGCATGTGCTTATTGTATGTATCATCAATAGTCCTATTGATTTATAGGGGAAAACTTGCATTCTTTTCTAAATATATTGCCCCAGTGGGTCGTATGGCACTTACTAACTACCTATTGCATTCTATAATTTGTACTACTCTATTTCTCCCCTATGGTTTTGGGCTTTTCGGAAAAATAGAAATATGGCAAGGAATATTACTCACTATTGCTATTTATGGGCTACAAATACCTTTTAGCAACTGGTGGCTTAAGAAGTTTAACTATGGACCGTTTGAGTGGTTGTGGCGTAGCCTAACCTACTTAAAGATTCAAGATTTTGTAAAACGATAAAAACCTAACTCCCATGAATGTACTAGATATTCCTTTCAACAAATTTATAGGGTTGCAATTGGCAGACTCTGATAAAGATTATCTCCTTAAATTAGATCACAAAAGTGAATATCTTAATCATCTGGGATCCGTCCATGCAAGTGCTCTATTTGCACTTGCCGAGGCTTCTAGCGGAGAGTTTCTGTTGGTTCAATTCAAGGCATTTGAATTAAACGTAATTCCAGTTGTACGAAAGGTCGAAGTAAAGTATAGTAAACCTGTTGAGGGTGCTGTTTATTCAAAGGCATGTTTTGTTGATTCAAATGTTAGCGAGATCGTTAATGAGCTAAGGATTAAAAAGAGAGTAACCATTAAAGTTCGGGTTGATATCATGAGTGGCGGTACGGAGAAGGTACTTACTTCATTCTTTGAGTGGTTTGTAGCAATGAGTTGAAGTGATATTAAAAAACATGAAAAAAGCAAGTGTGAATTTATCAATATTTTAGAAACGCACTTTAATAATGCGTATATTAGTTGTTTTCAAACAATATTAAGGGAATAAAGATGAAAAAAATTACTAAAATTATTCTAAGCGTATTAATAGGATTGATGTTTATTATCCTGATTGCTGTTTTGCTACGACATTTTATTGCTGATTTTGTTATTCAAAAAAGGATGAAGCATTATAATGTACCTGGTCTTAGCTATACTGTAATTAGTAATTATGAAATTAAAAAGGCTAGATCGTTCGGTGTTATTAATAACAAGACTCACAAGGTCGTAAATTCAGAATCAATTTTTCAGGCAGCCTCCACAACTAAACTTTTGGTTTCTACAATAGTATTACACTACGTTGAGAACGGGGTTTTTAGCTTAACAGAGGATGTAAATAAATACTTGAAGTCATGGAGAATTCCTGAAAGTGAATTTTTAGATAACAAGAAAATAACTTTATTTCATTTATTGACACATCAATCAGGTTTTAATGCCCCAGATGGTGGGTTGGATTGGGAGAACGGAAGTTCTCCATCTTTGGTAGAAGTTTTGAATGGAGAAAAACCAGCAATAAACGATAAGGCTGCGATAAAATACTCGCCAGGAAAAAAATGGGAGTATTCCAATATGGGTTATATCATTGTCCAGCTTATTCTTGAGGATGTTTTGGGAAAGCCTTTTCCTGAAATCGTAAAAGAAATAATATTCGATCCCCTTGAGATGAATCATAGTACTTTTACTTACCCGTTAGAGAGTATTTATAAAGAAAATGAAGCTGTACCCCATAATAAACAAGGTGAGGTTGAAATAGCGCTCCTTCATCCAAAAGCTTACGCACAAGGTGGTTTACTTACAACAACAATGGATTTAACAAAATTTCATATTGAGTTAATGAAATCGTATAAAGGAATGTCCAATAAAATACTTTCTCAATCAATGATGGAGCGATTATGTAAGGGGGAGGTGGATTTAGATCCGGATATTTTTGGTGGAATACAATTCGGCGAGGCTATGGGATTACAAGTCAAAGTAACAGATAAAGGGTTATTTATTTTTAGAATAGGTTATAACACACCAGGAGCGGGCTCCTGTTTAGCTGGTTATCCAAGTTTAGGGGAAGGTGCTGTAATAATGACTAATAGTGCAAATGGAATAGATATTTGTATTGAAACAATGATGTTGCTTGGAATATCAAATGGATGGCCGAATATTAATAAGTAAAGGTTTATAATGTCCAAAATAATTTACATTGTCGAATTACCCACCAGTGCTATGTTAAGTATAAAATGTTATACCTTCTGGTTCTCAACCCCTGTCAGAGTTCAAAACCCTGACAGGGGTTGAAACTATTTCTCGTTAAACTTAACGCAAGTAGGGTAAAACTCATTTATACGGATATTAATCAAAAATACAGTAGTTCGGAGTTGCCCTAAAAGTGAAGGGAATAACTTTTGTGTGTTTTTTATAACTACATCTACTTGACAGATGTAGGACGTGTGATTCTTGCAATGACGGGCAGGTTTTTTGAACTACTAACTACCATCTTGGCTTTGCATATTTCAACAACAAAAATTGCAATAATCTAGATTGTATGTTTAAAAAAAAATTATGACAAAATCAACAGAAGCAAATTACCAATCAAATTCTAAAAAAACAATATCCAAGTTTTTTCATATTCCATTCATAAGAATCATAATTGGAACTGTTATAATGGGATTTATTTACTTCTTATTCAGCGTGCTAATTAAATCCATTACAGGATTTATAGAGCCAGAAGCAACCATTGGCAGGCCTGTGAGGGCTATTATTGCTCTTTTAGCACTCCTGTTCGGCTATAATTTACTGTTCAAATACTACGAAAGGAGAAAGGTAATGGAGCTGTCAATTATCCACCTACCTAAAGATGGATTACTTGGATTGGTGGTTGGAGCGTTAATGGTATCTGTTACAATCAGTTTTTTTGCGTTAATGGGCTATTACCAAGTCCTATCGAATAACCTTAGTATATCCTCTTTACTGGCTGGTTTAATTGTTTTAACTAGTTTGGCTGCTGTCGAAGAGGTAATCTTCCGTGGAGTAATTTACCGAATATGCGAAGAGTGGTTGGGAACCAATATGGCGCTAATTATCTCTGCTGTACTCTTTGGACTTGCCCATATGCCAAACGATAGCGCAAATCTGGTTAGTATTATTTCTGCAATTTTTGGCGGCATAATGCTTTGCTTAGCCTATAGTGCTACCAAACGATTATGGCTACCCATATTCTTGCATACTGGCTGGAACTTTTCGCAGCTTTTTTATGGAACCAACCTGTCGGGGCTAAGTGAGTTTTCGGTTTATTCTGGGTTTAAAAGTAAATTGCAGGGACCGGAATGGTTAGTTGGAGGAGAGTTTGGGATAGAAAATTCTGTTGTAGCAATTATCATTGTTGTCGTTGTTGCAATTACTTTATACTATATTATGGTAAAAAGTGGAAAACTGGTTAAACCATCATTTAGAAAGACTGATATTGCAGGCTAATATTTGGAACGATTTTGCTATTTACCCTAGCATTACTTGATTTTTTTAAAATGAACTATCCATGAGCAATCATATAACCTGCTTTATTAACTTCGTTGAGTTCGCAAGCTCGGTGACTCCGTTGAACTACGCTACGCCTACCTGCCTATCGGCAGGTATTATTCCACTCTTCCAAAAATATAGTATATATTTTAACGCATTGACAAACAGTAAAATAACGAGTTGTCTTATATCGAATTCACGTTAAAGCAAACTATTTTTATAACTACTCCATAATTACAAAAATGTCAAAAAATTTAGTTCACGGGGGGTCACTGTCAACTGCTGCGTGAGCTGTTTATCTACGAACCTGTTACCCTTGATATGGAGATTATGCGAAGGGTAAGTGATGGGCAAATTTAAAGTAAACAAAGTATGATGGCAAAAATATTCAGAATTTCTCTTCCGTTTTTAATAGGGCTATCCATCGCCATAATTCTAAATACCTTCCTTCGATGGTGGGGTTTTTGGGTGATATTTCCATGGATAGGTTTTTCCATTTCAACTGGTATGCTAATCCGTTCAATGTTAAAGGGTAAAAAGCGAATACTTGGCAGAAAAGTTGCAATCTTAATGGTTCTACCCTGTTTGCTTCTATTCGTTCCAATAGTAAACAGTGAGAATTTTCAGCTTGAAGGTGTTGCTCTAATCGTTATGATTGGTTTCTTTGGTAAGGGTTTTATTCACTATGCCATCGCCAAGATTTTTGGCCCGCTAATTTGGGGACGCGGTTTCTGCGGTTGGGCTTGCTGGACTGCCGCTATACTCGATTGGCTTCCTGTAAAATCAAAGAAACCCCCCCATTTCATCCCAACTTAAACATTTACGTTTTTTAACCCTGGGCATATCAATTTTACTCCCTGCATACCTCGTTTTTGTTCTAAACTATGATGTGCGAAAAGACTATATACATCACCAGGAGTTGATTTGGATGTTTGTGGGCAATGGTATATACTACCTGCTTGGCGTGCCCTTGGCATTTATATACTCTGATAAGCGTTTCTTTTGTAAATACTTATGCCCAGTTTCGCTGGTTATGATACCATCAAGCAGCATTAGCCTAATTAAAGTCAAACCCACTGGAAAAGAGTGTATTGAGTGTAATGCCTGTAACCAGATTTGCCCGATGGACATCGATGTGATGAGCTATGTGAAGAACGGAAAAAAGATTTCACACCCGGAATGCATTCTATGCGATGACTGCAGAAGCGTTTGCCCTACTAATGCGTTGTAGGTAGGAGTTGCTCTTTTGATATGATTGCTCTTTTTTATGTAAAATCAGCCATTTAATCGGTAATAATAGCTATATTCGGAATACTAAACCTCGATCAATGAACCACACCAATAGGGAAAGAATACGATTCGTACTACACCAGCTAATGGATATGGTATTGGTGTATCTTGTTGCCGTATTAATATCATACATTCTTATCGGTAATAAGCTCTTTTCGAGTTTTAGCTATCTGTTTACTAATACAATATTTGGTTTTTATGTGGGTTACCCTCTTTGGAAGGGCAACCAGGTAATTGGCTGGTTATCGGGGCGGATATATCCCTGGCGGTTGAAGCCAAAGTTGACCATGACTGTTGCCCTTGCAGGCTCATTCGGCTACTCGGTCATTATAATCATATTAGTTCATTACCTTGTTCACCGATTGGCTTACGATACCAACATCTTTGATGATTTTGCGAAATTTGTTCCCCAGCTGTTTTTTGTGCTGCTAATATCGATGTTAATAACCATTGCATTTTACGTATCTTATTTTTTCAAATGGTGGCGTATTCTGGTAGTAAATGAGGCGAAATTGGAGCAGGAGGCCATCCAGCTTCGCTACAATGCGCTGAAGAGTCAGGTGAACCCCCATTTCCTATTCAATAGCCTTAGCGTGCTTAGCTCTCTCGTTGATACTGATACACAAAAAGCGAAACTATTTATTCAGCAGTTCTCTAGCATTTACCGTTACGTTCTTGAGCAGCGCGAAAAGGAATTAGCACCTCTCGCTGAGGAGGTAAATTTTATTAGGTCTTTTACAAGCCTACATCATGTAAGGCACGGAGAGAATTTACAGGTTAGCATAGAGGTAGATGATAATTCTGGCTATATTATTCCGCTTTCGCTTCAAATTTTATTAGAAAACTGCTTTAAACATAATGTGATATCGGAGGAGAAACCGCTAAACGTTAGAGTATGGAGGGAGAACGATTACATCGTGGTTCAAAATAACCTGCAGAAACGAAAAGCCATTCATGAGTCGGGTGGGGTAGGGCTCGATACTATCCGTAAGCAATTCGAATTCCTCACGAAGAGGGCTATGCAAATCGAGCATAATGACAAGTATTTCACAGTAAGAATCCCAATTCTAAAAAGGATTATGGAAACCAATTCGCTATGAACTATATCATTGCCGAAGACGAGAAGCCAACAGCGGTTAGGCTGAAATCGATGATTAGGGCTATTGCGCCCGAATTCAATCATATTGAAACATTTGATTCAGTATCCTCCGTAGTAAAATGGCTTAAAACCAATCAACACCCAAACCTAGCATTCTTTGATATTCAGCTGGCCGATGGATTGAGTTTCGAAATATTCGAGCAGGTATCCGTTGAGTTTCCTGTAATATTTACAACAGCCTTCAATGAATACGCCATTAAGGCATTTAAGGTGAATAGCATCGATTATCTTCTGAAACCTGTCGATGAGGATGAGTTGAAGGGTGCTGTTAAGAAATTTCAATCTAATTCAAATAAGCCGATTAGAATTGAGAATGAGGCCATTGCCATAGCTCTTTCTCAGCTTACCAATACGTATAAATCGAGGTTTTTGGTTAAGGTTGGTGAGCATCTGAGGATGATTGAGGTTGATGATATTGCCCTTTTTATCAGCATGGAGAAGTCAACCTTTCTTCGAACCTACAATGGGAGGGATTATGGAATTGATTTCACCCTTGAGCAGATTGAAAGTCTAGTTGACCCTAAGAAGTTCTTTCGTGTAAACCGTAAATTTATTGTTGATATTAAATCAATCCAAGATATTATTGCCTATTCCAATAGCCGATTAAAGCTTAAGCTGGCCGTTGCCACCGATGAGGATGTTATTGTTAGCCGCGAAAGGGTAGGGGAATTTAAGGAGTGGTTGGAGAAGTAATATAAAATGAATAATGATTAATGAAAAATCCCCACCTTCAACATGAATGCTGAAGATGGGGATTTTAGATTTTATTATCTACAGCGATGATAGGTATTCAACCTCCATAAACCTTACCTTACTCTGAATGCGCGATAGAACATCAAGAATTAAGGTCAGATGAGTAGAGGGAAACTCTCTTTCACTTGGCTCTAAGAGAATATTCGATAATTCTTTTAGTTCATTGCTTAGCTTTTCTTGCTTTGAGATTGCCATCCGATATTCAGTAAGCATATTCTTTAAGACCCCGATTTTACTTTGATTTCCACCATCAAACAGAATTGATACCTGAGCGCTTTTGTTATCTAAACTGAATGGATAAGATGAATTATCTTTTACATCTAATTTACCATTTGTACATAGATGGTTATTTGTCGCAATCAAAATTTCACATTTAAGTTCATCAATGTATGCGCAAATCTCATCCGATTTTTGTTTGATGTTATCCTTATCAGCGTAATTCTTTGCAATTGATTGGTTAAATTTTGCCGAATTGTCACTATTAAAGCTATTCAGAGCGAAGCTATTTAAAACATTTGAACTAACATTTAATGTTAAAAGAACACTAAAAATAGCAATGAAAGTCAACCCAAACATGACTCCTAAATTATTAAGAAGGGAATTTCCCTTGTTCTTGCGAGTTTGGTAAAGATAAACAGGCAGGAATAGAACGAAAGGTAAAGGAAGTCCAATTAACATAAATGCTCCAGCATAAGGCCAATGTAGGATTTTAAAAAGCGAGCCCATTAAAACAACGCTGAATACAAGAAAAGTAACAATGTACAACCATTTGTAATTCCTCTTATTCTGACTTTTATAGCTGCTTGTTAAGGCAAAAGGAAGAAATCCAAAACAGAAAATGGTAATTGACAGGAATAATAGAAAACTAGCTCCTGGTAAATGTAAAACCTTTGATAAAGCTCCAATTAGCATTAGGTTCACACTGACTATGCCTGTTATATATATTAACTTTTTCATAGGTATAAGATTTAGGTAGTTATTTTGTTTGAGCATTAATGAATTGTATGGTTTGTGATTCAACCATTCTAATTCTCTTCTCTATATCCGATAAAACGGAAAGTGTACCAATCAATATATTTTCATTAAACGTAATCTGCTCCCATGTTTGGGTTTCTTGATTTATTGAGATATCAGAAGTGTTTAAAACAATATTGATGTTTTTAGTTAATTCTGCGTTTGAGGTAATTTCCGATTGGATTGTTTGTTGATATTTGATTATCGCCTGCTTAAGTCGATAAGCCATTCCATTCCAATTTTCTCCAATCATCAAGCTGTTTGTGATTTTCAAATCAGCTTTATTCGAAATATGATTTACATCAAGTAATAGTTTCTCGGCGATTTGCTTATCTACTAAATCTGAGGCCATAACCAGTTCAATCCGAATGCTATCAATTAGCGAGCAAACTTTCAGAGTACCGATATTAATAGCAGACGCTTTAGTCTTTATGCTATCAGCTTTTCCGTTGATATCAGCATATAGTTTTTGATTCTTTACATTCAGGTAATTGCCTATACTCCTTGCATTGCTTTCATTCTGTGCATATACATCAAGAACGTTGGTCGACACATTTATTGCTAACAGTATACTAAGCAGCATAAAAAACATTGCGCTTATTAGTATGTAGATGAATTGACCCGTAATCTTTCCTGTTTCCTTAAACTTCGAATAGGTGAAAAGCGGAAGAAATATCGAAACCAGTAGTACTGACCCAACTATCATCAAAACCGCGGCCCCAGGCCAGTGAAATACTTTAAACATGGTAGATAGCTCAAAAATTAGCAAACCTGCAATCCCAATCAAAATAATTGATTTTTCTTTGGCCGTAGTTGCTTCCTTAAGTTTTATATACATCAAGATTGGTAGGAAAATAAAAAGGATAAACAACCATCCAGTAAAAAGTAAGTTAGAGGCTCCGGGCCAGTGCATTACTTTGAATAAAACCCCTGCCATAAATAGGATACCTCCAATAAGTATTGAAAGGTGCAGTATTTTCGACCCTTTAACTTTCATCTCCTTATAGTTTGTATAGATTGCCGCAGGGAAGAAAACGAGGCAAAGTATAACAAAGCCGAAAATAATTAGAAGACTTCCTCCCGCCAAGTGAGATAGTTCCATTGCTGTACCTATTCCCAGCATCGCTAAGGAGAGATTCCCAGTGATTTTCATAGTCATTTTCATACGTCTATAGTTTTTGTCGATTAGGTAAAGTGCACTTTCTTGAATTTTCTGTAATACCTTAATCCCTGTTTGCTGCTTAACGATATCATAAGCCTCATCGAAGGTTTTTCCAAAACTCATTTCATTCTCAACCTCGCAGCAGATGTGGTCTATCAGATCATCGGCAAGGTGCGAAAAGGTAATTCTTGCTTCTTCAACATCCGAAATGATAAGCTCAATTTGTTTGTTATTTAGCGATTGCATATTCAAGCCCGAAATTAGGTTTAAGCAATACCCTTAAAGTATTTACAAAATCTTCTAGCTCCGCAACTCTCTCCTTTGCTGTATTTTTTCCGGTTTCGGTAAGCGAGTAATAAATTCGATTACGATTATTTATTACCTCCGACTCAGTTTTTACTACGCCATCCACCTCAAGTTTATGCAGGATTGGGTATAATGCTCCGAACGTAAGCTCAATCTTACCATCCGATATCTCTTTTACCAGCTGAGTGATTTCGTAACCATACAATCGTTTCCGTTCTGATAAAAGTCTCAGGATAATTGGATTGAGCGTCCCTTTGATTAAACTATTCTGTACCATAATTTTCTATTTTATGATTTTATTTCAATATATATACAATGCAAATATATATAAGAAACTTATATATATCAAGAATAATTGAAATTATTTTAGTTAATAAGCTATTTGTTCGTTTATTTGTCGAATAAAAAGTAAGCGTAACTCCCTATGTATATTGATGAAGATAAACCTATTCCCTTATATCAATTTGATATTCTTAAACCATTCGAAAGTCATTTGGTGCATTTCGTATCCACAAGGAATGAATCATTACCGCCATCGACGTGTAACTATTTTACTATTGGATTGAATGGTGCAATCGAAAATGATATTGTATTAAAGAATAGAAAGAATCTAGCTAAACAATTAGGAATTTCAGCCGATTCGTTCGTTTTTGCATCGCAGATTCATGACAATAAAGTGGCTGTTGTTAAGGACGAGGATAGGGGCAAGGGGGCTTTTGAGCGCTCATCGTATTTATGCGATATTGATGCCATGGTTACCAATCGAAAAGATATTTGCCTAGTAACCCAAGCAGCTGACTGTGTTCCCATTCTTTTCTACGACCCAGTTAAAAAGGCAATCGGTGCTGCTCATGCGGGGTGGAAAGGAACGGTTGCTAAAATACCAGCTGAGGTTGTTCAAAATATGATTACTGAATTTGGCTCAAACCCTTCCGATTTAATCGTTGGGATTGGTCCATCAATTGGTCCATGCTGCTACGAAGTGGGTAATGAGGTTGTGGCTATGGTTAAAAATTCTTTTGGTTCAACGGAAGGGCTTATTCTCGAAAACAAGAAGTTCACCAAGCCTGTCTTTGACCTTTGGGAGGCAAATCGCCTTACTCTCGTTGAGGCAGGAGTAACGTTAGAGAATATCGAGATAGCTGGCGTTTGTACAAAATGTAATAACAACCTTTTTTTCTCGGCACGAGCAGGGGATAGAGGACGATTTGGGGCAGGAATTATGCTTCGTTAATGTAAATTGTATAATTTAGAAGTTTAAAAATCAAGTTAGAACTATTTATTCTGTCAACCCTGCCTGCGGTAGGCAGGTGTTAACTATAAGTTGTTAACTATATTAACTATGATAAACAAACAATCCCTTATAGACCGCTTTATCCGGTACGTAAAAATCGATACCACGAGCGACGACAATTCTACAACTTTTCCGAGCACCAAAAAGCAATTCGATTTAGCAAATGTACTTGTGAAAGAATTGGAGACGCTTGGTTTACATAATATTTCGCTTGATGAGTGGGGCTATGTAATGGCAACTTTGCCAGCAAATACTGATAAGGCTATTCCTACCATTGGATTCTTAGCGCATATGGATACTGCCCCCGATATGAGCGGAACCAATGTGAATCCTCGATTAATCGAGAATTACGATGGGAAAGACATTGTTCTTCATAAGGAGAATAATGTAATTCTTGGAGTTAAGGATTTTCCTGAGCTAAAAGACTATATCGGGCAAACCCTTATCGTTACCGATGGTACAACCCTGCTTGGTGCTGATGATAAAGCAGGAATTGCCGAGATTATGACCTCGTTGGAGTATATGGTTAATCACCCTGAGTTCAAACATGGTAAAATCAGAATCAGTTTCACCGTTGATGAGGAAATTGGTCGTGGTGCTGACCATTTTGAAGTTAAGAAGTTTAACGCTGATTTTGCATATACAATGGATGGCGGAATGATTGGCGAACTGGAGTTTGAGAATTTCAACGCTGCGGGTGCAAAGGTTTATATTCAGGGCCGAAATGTACATCCTGGATACGCAAAGAATAAGATGAAGAATGCTTTGCATATCGCCATGGAGTTTAACTCGTTGTTGCCTGTAACAGAACGACCTGAACATACTCAGGATTATGAGGGCTTCTATCATTTAACCAAGATGGAGGGTGATGTTGAGAACGCTATGCTCCAGTATATTATTCGCGACCATTCACGTGAAAAGTTCGTGGAAAGAAAGGTGTACGTCGAAAAAATTGCCAATTTCATCAGCTCAAAGTATGGTGAGGGAACTATAAAGCTAGAGTTGACCGATCAGTACTTCAATATGCGTGAGATGGTTGAACCAGTTTATCATATTGTTGACACTGCCATAAAGGCGATGGAGCAGGTAGGGGTTAAGCCTTTGGTTCGTCCCATTCGTGGGGGAACCGATGGTGCTCGCTTATCGTATATGGGATTACCTTGCCCTAATCTTTTTACGGGTGGCTTAAACTATCACGGGAAGTATGAGTTTGTCCCTGTTGATAGTATGGAAAAAGCATCGGAGGTGATGCTGAAGATTATTGAGCTATACGTTTCAAAATAGATTTTAACTAGTGTCAATAAGAAAATTCCAAATTTCCTGCTTGCCCTGCCTACCGACCAGACAGAGAAGGTAGGCAAAGATCAAATTACAAATAAAACCCAAATGATAAAACTTAAAATCTCAAAACAATTTGAATATTTGGCACTTAAATAATTGGGATTTGATTGTTTTTTGAGTTTTGGTATTTGGAATTTCAGGTTTATTGAGTTTTCTTAGAGACGCTAACTAGGGTTCATGCAAAGAATGCTAAGCCAGACTGCATGATGGCAGGTTCGTGGTGAATAGGTGCCAATTTTTTTATTCTAATAAAAGTAACTGAGTGATTTATTCTTTTAGTGGAATAAGCTCTGTTTCAATGGTAGCCATATTATTTCATCTTTAATTTGGTAATAGCCATGCACTAGAATATGACGCATTCCAATCATATCATTCCATTCTACGTCATCGTGGTCTGATTTAAATTCCTTGGTCAGTAGGTAGGCTGCTTCCCCGATGATTTCAAGATTTTTAATTATGGCAAATCGAAGGATTTTATCCTTTTTATAGGTGTTAAACGTTTTACCTTTGGCAAACTCAAGAATATTGTCAATGGATTCAATCATGTGATTCAACCGTTCTCTATCCCTGGGCTTTTCTCTCATAGATTAGTATTCTTTCGTTTTCAGAACTTTTAATAGCAAATTGTTTCAGCTGACCATCTTCAACCAAATCCACTTTCTTCCCAGTTAATCTTTCCAATTCATTGACAATATGAATGTATTTGAAAAGTGTTATTTTTGCTTCAGGACTAAAATTCACCAAAATATCAATGTCGCTTTGCGAATTCTCTTCAGAGCGGGCATAAGACCCAAATATCCATGCCCGTTCTATGGGCTGGTTGGCAAAATAGTTCGTTAGTCTATTTATTAATGCTCTATTCATTGCTCCTTTTTCGTAAATTTAATAAAATCAAACGATAACGATTCGGCAGAACAATGAAAATTACTTAAAACATTCTTATTTAGGGAAAAGAGGGATTTGATGGGTTTATTGTACTACCTTTACCCTCCACTAAATAGCAGAAAATGATTGATTTCCACACGCATCAAACCCCTGCTGATACTGTCACGTCAGTTCGTAGTTTAATGATTTCAGAGGTAGAGAAGATAACCCCACATGATCTTTTTACGGTAGGTATTCACCCTTGGTATTCAGAAAATAGCGATATAGATTCACAGCTGTTGTTACTAAAAGATTTAGTAAAGCGTAATAATGTAATCGCTATTGGTGAAGTTGGGCTGGATAAGCATCGTGGAGCTCCAATCGAGAAACAAATTGAGATGTTCGAAAAGCAGGTGCTGATTGCCGAGAAATCGCAAAAACCTGTTATTATCCATTGCGTTAGGGCATGGGTTGAACTTCTTGATGTGAGGAAACGGCTAAAGCCCTCAATGCCCTGGGCCATTCATGGGTTTCGTGGACAATCCGAACTTGCGAAGCAATTACTAAATTTTGGCATATACCTATCATTTGGACCAGAGACCCTGAATGCTTCGGAGGGTTTGCAAGAAGCAATCAGAACTGTGCCATTAGATAGAATCTTTATTGAAACCGACGATGCTGATGTCTCGTTGAAGTATTTGTACACAACCGTATCAAAGATAAAAAGTGTTACTTACCGCGATCTAGACGAGCAGATTAATTATAATTTTGCAGAGTTTTTTAAAAAGTGATTGATGAGGAGGCAGGAGTCGGAAGATAGGAGCGTTGTAGTAATTTATCGTGTGAATAATCCAACTCATAAGGGAAATAATTAAAAACCAAAAACTCTATTTGGATGCCGATGAATTGGTTAGAGCGGACCGAACTACTTTTAGGTTCTGAAAAAATCGAGAAATTAAAAAATAGCCATGTTCTTATTGTTGGTCTTGGTGGCGTTGGAGCATATGCCGCTGAACAGATTTGTAGAGCAGGAGTGGGGGCGATGACCATTATTGATGGGGATTCTATCCACATAACCAACAAAAATCGCCAATTACCAGCATTAACTAGCTCACTTGGACAGCCAAAGGCTGAGTACATGGGCAAAAGGTTACTCGATATCAATCCTGAACTTAAACTACATATTATTCAGGAGTATATTCGCGATGATAGGATTTATGAGGTAATAGCTCACCCCTATGATTACGTGGTAGATGCAATTGACACCCTTTCACCCAAAATATTTCTTATTCACGATTGTATAAAGTATGGTCATCGGGTTGTAAGCTCAATGGGCGCTGGGGGTAAGGTTAACCCTTCGCTGATCGAAGTTGCCGATATCTCCGAATCGCATAACTGTCCACTTGCTCGTATCCTTCGGAAACGACTTCATAGATTAGGGATTCGCGATGGGTTTAAGGTGGTATTCTCCTCCGAGCCGGTACCCGATGAGGTAATGGTTCCATGCGTGGGCGAACCCAACAAGAAAACAACCGTTGGTACTATCTCTTATATGCCACCTATCTTTGGCTGTTTTATCGCCTCAGTAGTGATAAGGGATTTGGTGGAGGGATAGATTCCTTTGTGATATTCTATTAAAAATTTAGCGCTGAGTAATCCTGAGAAAAGATATTACAAAATGGATTGCACTCAATTCTTCATTTCCCAATAATACTGAAAAAAGTATTACCCTTTTTTAATTTTAATAAAACATAGTAGAGTTGAATAGCTAAAATAACATCAGTTCTATGCAAGAACTAGTTTAACTGCTTGTTTATATTATATCATTATGGATTAATTGGAAGAATGCCTGCCTGCCGCCTGCCTGCCGGTAGGCAGGGTAGGCAGGGAAAAATGGAACCGAGCTTGCGAACCGAACGTAGTGAGCTCAGCGAAGCTAGTTCGGCGCAGCCAATTTTGGAAGAAAAAATGCTAGAAGAATCCCCATTGGTCCAATATTGACTTCGTCGTCCGGCAGTTGCCGGATCGCTCCAGTTCCATCATTCCAACACAGAATATAAATGCGTAACAAATTGCAAACTAGAAAATTATTATCATTTCTAATATCGAACTCACGTTAAAATATTCAATACCTGATCAAGGATTCCTAAAGATTTTTATTCGTTTCTTTATTAATCTACATCTGCACAGGATCTTATATATATTTTTAAAATATTTTCAAAATCACTTGACTTTTATGGTTTAATAGTTATATATTTGTGTACTTCAAAATAAATGAAGTATATAAAACATTAACTATCATGAGTTATCAATCAAAAATAAGGATATCGATTGGATGGATTTATCCAATTGGAGTATTAACCTCGTACATAATTGCACTTGTAGAAATTGTCATAAGAGAATATTTAATAAAAAAGGGGTATGAGATTATTATAACTCCATACTTTGCAATATCGCTTGTTGGATTATTTTTTATTGTATTTGGAGTTATTCAGTGGTTTAGGTACAAAAATTGGATATACCCAATTCTAGGGATATTAATGGGAGTTACTACATTTTTTGCTTCATTTAGTTTTTCAGGTCATTCTGCCATTTTCAAAGCTATTTATTTAGTATGTTTTATTGTTACTATACTCTTTGTCGTAATAAACTGGCAATCTTTTTACTGCCACGAACGGTTTGAAATTAATTCGCGTAGGTTGTTTAGACTTGCCTCTGAGAGGATATGTCAAACGAGCGAAGGGTTTACTGAACGTCTTTATTCTGCTGGAAAGGTTGAGTGTGGTAAGGATGAATTGCTAGGTTTTGCAAGGATTCTACATAGCTACTATGTTGCCCGTCCTTTCTATTATGAGAACTATATTGCTCTTGCATTTTCGATGAATACTAGCATTTTGGCTATTAAAGAGGTTACGGAAGTGAGTCATATTATTCTCGATTATAATGGAAATATCAGGGTAAAGATTTCTGAAAAAGATTATAGAGATTATAAAGAGCGGTTGAGTTTTGATCAGCTATGCTCATCAATGGCCAATATTTTTATAAGATTTCTTGATTATTATCAAAAAGGACTCGAATCAAGAATAGTAACAGAATTAAAATCAGCAAAATAACTACATTGAGTTAATCTTACAATGAACTTCAGATTTAATTTCAATTAATGGATTTCAAACAAGCAGCGATACTGGGTTCCTATATTTCAAAGGATTATGCCGAAGATCTCTTCCGGCTTCTTGCAACATATAAAAGTATTTCAGCATCTGAGGCGGCATCACGACTTAATCTTCATATTAAAACTGTTCAGGATTTTCTGGAGGATATGCGTAAACTTGAGATACTCAATAAGGAAGAGGTTTATGAAGGTAAGAGACCCTATTTTAGGTATTGGTTAAAGGTTAAGCAAATCTCGATGGATATCGATTTAACACTGCTTTGTCAGGACGAAGACTTTTCTGATTCGAGAATTAGCCTGAAGATCAGGGAGAAAAAGAATGCAAAGGTGAAATTTACAACATCCAGAAGTAACGATTATTTAAGCAATATTGTAATCTGGGTAGGTGAAGGTCGCGATCGTAAAGAGAGAAAAATTAACCTTTCAATTCCACAGGGTAAGTTCTTATTCCATCTTCCTTTCCCTAGCGCGGATTATATCACAATAAAGGAAATTATGAATAAAGCAGGTATTGATGTGTTAAATACCCCTGAAATAGTTGATATTGTAAATGTTCTAGTTGAATTTGATGTAATCGAGACTAATACATAATTATTCAATAAAAACGGTTGAATTATGAATGTCATAGAGTTGAATCATATCACGAAAAGCTTTGGTAAAAATGTTGCTGTAAATGATCTTTCCCTTGATGTGCCAGAGGGTAGCATTTACGGATTCATTGGTCCAAACGGATCGGGGAAGACAACCACCATTAGGATGATAATGAATATCTTCTACCCCGATAGCGGAATAATCAAAGTCTTTAATGGTGAGCAAGCAGGAAACCTTCTGGATAGGGTTGGCTACCTTCCAGAAGAGAGAGGGTTATACAAAAAAATGAAGGTAAAAGAGCTGATCAGTTTTTACGGAGAGTTGAAACATGTATCCAACCCTTCGCGTGAAGCTGATTATTGGCTCGAAAAATTCGACCTGTCGAATTGGGCAAAGAAAAAGGTTGAGACCCTAAGCAAGGGAATGAGCCAGAAGGTTCAATTCATCATTACAATAATCAATAAGCCCGAGATTATTATCCTTGATGAGCCATTCAGCGGGCTGGATCCAGTAAATGCTGAAATTATCAAAGAGGTAATCCTCGATCTTAGAGCCAAAGGATCAACCATTGTTTTCAGTACTCACGATATGTCCGTAGCAGAAAAGATGTGCGATTTTATTTCTATGATCTATAAAGGGAAAAAGGTTCTTGATGGTACCCTTGAATCAATACAAAAGCAGTTTGGTCAGGATACCATAAGAATTCAAATGGAAGGAGGGGTCTCTATGCTTAATGGGATTGCTGGAATAGAAAAAATAAATGATTTTGGACAGATTCAGGAACTTAGAATGATTCCAGGAACTGATTCGCAACAAATCCTATCAGACATTATCTCAAAAACAAGGGTGACAAAATTTGAAATTGCCTCACCCTCATTGAATGATATTTTTATCCGAATTGCCAGACCTGAAAAAAATGGAGGTTATGAATAAATCATTTGTAATAGCAAAGCGCGAATATCGTGCAGCGGTCAGAACTAAAGCATTTCTGATCTCTCTTCTTCTTCTCCCAGTTTTTATGGGAGGGGGGCTAATTGTACTAACGCTGTTTAAGGACAAGATCGATCTCTCGGATAAGAAAGTAGTAGTTTTGGACTATTCGGGTTTGATGGGTGAGCATATTATAAAAACAGCAGAGAACTGGAATAAAAACAATATTTACGATGATAAGAAAGAGCAAATTTCGCCACTGTATTTCATCGAAATTGTTCACCCTGATACAGTAAACCCATTACAACAGAAGTTGGATTTAAGTAATAGGATACGCAATAAAGAAATCCATGCTTTTTTACAGATTGGGGTTGACGTAGTACACCCTCATTTTGGAGAGGAACAATCAAGGATATTTTACTTTGCTGAGAACTCTGCGGTTGATAATGTCAGAGAGTGGCTTAGTAATGTTATTAACAATAAGATACGCGAGATGAGGGTTGTTGAATTTGGAGTGGATCCGAAAAAGATTAATGACCTATTTTACTGGGTTGGTACTGAGAGTATGGGCCTTTTAAAGGTTGATAGCAAAACGGGTAAGGTAATTGATGCCAAAGAGGTAAACGAGACGCAGGCAATTCTTATTCCCTATTTCCTAATTTTTTTGATGTTCATGATGCTGATGATGTCAGCTGTTCCACTTCTCTCTTCTGTTATGGAGGAGAAAAGTGAAAGGGTTGCAGAGGTGTTATTGGGTTCAGTTACACCGTGGCAGTTTATGATGGGAAAAATAATTGGAGGCCTAGGTGTTTCGCTTACCACTTCTACAATCTATGTTTTAGGGGCAGTTATTACACTAAGAAAAATGGGAATGAGTGATGTAATTCCATATGATGTATTACCTTGGTTCTTTGCTTACATGTTGCTCAATATTATAATGGTAGGCTCTATCATGGCGGCACTTGGGGCTTCCTGTAACGACTCAAAGGATGCTCAGGCAATCCAGTTCCCAGCAATGCTTCCAATAATTCTACCACTATTCTTCATGATGCCAGTGATTATGGATCCACTGGGTAAATTAGCCACTGGTTTATCGCTTTTCCCACTATGGACTCCTATGATTATGCTTTTACGACAGTCAACTTCTGTGACCATTCCCATTTGGCAACCAATAGTAGGTTTGATAGGCGTTGTGCTATTCACATTTTTTTGCGTATGGGCAGGTGCTCGTATTTTTCGGTCAGCCATTATTTTTCAGGGTAAACGGCCTAAAATAGGCACTTTGATTAGGTATATCATTAAGGGATAACAAGAAAAAGGTGTTGGTACTATCTCCTATATGCCACCTATCTTTGACTGTTTTATCGCCTCAGTAGTGATAAGGGATTTGGTGGAGGGATATCCTCCATAAAAGCTAAGTTACGAGAAGTTATGGTAGCGACATCTCTACCCAGCAGGATATTAGCGTGTGTTGGCGGTGGTTTAATGATTTAGTGTAATGTTAAGTATGTATTACATTTTTATTTTAACCGACGGGTTAACCCGTCGGTTGTAGCCCTGAATGCTATTACGTCATCGTATGATTAACATAACACTAGTTTACTTGTAACAAAAATTTGTACTATTTTGGTTGTTCAGTTTCATTTGAAATATTAGAAATTACTTGAGGTACAAATCTCTCAGAAAATCCAGCAAGGAAACACCAAAAAATCAATTTTGCTAAATCTTGACCGGATTGGGGATATGTATTAATTAAGAAATTTTGTAAATAGACAGTATCAACCCCTGATTCTGGTATTGAGGGGAAATTAAAAGATGGGAAAAACTGACCGCTGAGCATATTTGATAAGAAAATCACATAAAGAATCAAAGAAAAAATACCTCCATAAATGGGTATAAGCAGAATCTGAAACCAAGATTTAGATAATAATTGCAACTCTTTACTGGAAATTTTTTTTATTCTTTGTTGAATACTAACAAACCCTCCTAATATACCGCACATGATACATATCCACGAAATCATTAGCTTATTACCCCAAAAGAGAGTCGCTCCGAATATCAACGCTATTGATAGCAAGGTAGTTGCTGAAAGCAATATCAATTTTTTGGTAACAGTAAGTATGTTTTCTATCCTTGTTTCCATAAAACCTAAGAGACTGTTTAAGTTTCAATTAAAATATGGTTAACTATTTGAATTTTAAGTTATTTGTATTGATGTTAACTACCTGCCCTACGGTAGGTGAGAACTCAACGGTAATAGATACAATTATAAAACAAATGAAACTGGAACAGTTCCTTAGTATTGATGAAGTAATTCTAAAGTTTTTGAAATAATTCATCTGCAACCATCTTTTGTTTTTTTGCGGCAGCTAATTTTTCATTTGATATGGCAGTTTCAACTCTTTGAAATATACTGGAAGTAATGCAGCAAATGTAATTGATAGTAAAATCCATTGAGTCGATAATATTTATAATGGACTGCTTACCATCAATTATAACAAAGTTATTATAATCAAATGGCTTTTCGTCAAGATACTTTTTCTCTATTAAATTAACAATCTGATATTTTTCGTCCTCTCTAAGATAGGAGAATGTATAGGAATAAAAGAATAATGAATTATTATAAAAATGCAAATCTAACTTCACTCTATGCCCACCTATAAACACACGGTAAAAGAACAATTCTGTTTTTAATACTTTATTTGTTTTAATTTGATAGTTTGGCTTACCATATTGCTTATAGACGTCCTGTTTTGTGGTGTTTTTGAATTCGTTTTTATTAAATGATATCAACCTCTGGGAAACGATATTTTGCTTACTTTGAACGCTAGCTACTATGCTGAGATAAGAAGTCGCATCGGTGTACTTTTCAAATAATCTTTCATAATAATAATTCCGAGGAAAGTATGTCCCCTTTCGTTTAAAGAAGAATCGTAGAATTCTTAAATTCATATTTAGCAAAATTACCTCGGTGAATGCTCAAAAGCCTTGCCCTTAAAGTTCCCGTAGTTTGAGGCGTTGGGAAGCCTACCTATTGTTATGTTAGCCTCCATCTCTGTCATACCACGTTATAATAATTCCAATAATGCAAGATTAACTTAGTTACCCATTTAAACGCCAATAACTTAAACTGTCTTAATTGTACTAATACATTTAAGTTGGGTTGAATTAGTATGATAGGGTATTCTTAAACAAATTTACGCTTTATCATTTAATTAACAAGTATTAGTTCGGTATTCTTTGGTTTCGTCAGTACAGAGCGATACTGATAGGCTGGTTTTGGCTTCTAATGTTATGTTAATCATACGATGATGTAATAGCATTCAGGGCTATACCGACGGGTTAACCCGTCGGTTAAAAAAAACGTAATAATACATGCTTAATATAACGTGAGTTCGATGTAATATTTGATTTATCTGCTTGTTTATTAACATTATATCCTTAATGATTAATTGGAAGAATGGAAAAATGGAACATTGCCTGCCTGCATCGCCTCTGCGAAGCCGCTTCGGCGGAGCAAGGTCGGCAGATAGGGAATAAAAATATTAGAAGAAACCCCATTATTCCATCATTCCCTGCCTACCGGCAGGCAGGCTTCATTCCATCACCAATAAAATAATTTGTAACAAATTGCAATTTAAAGTATTACTATTGTTTTTTAGATCGAACTCACGTTAATATAACATAACACTAGTATCGTTTAATAAGCAAGATTCATTGGCATAACAAAGCTGAAAGGCAACCTTTGTAGTAATGCAGTTTTTTCCATTTCTCCATTTCGCACAAAATCGCTTTTTATTTGTTTATAAGGTATTAATGTTAATACTTAAATCAACAATGAGTTTAAATAAAGATAATTCTGCAACTACCTGGGTTCAGGTGGTTATGAAATATAACTTCCCGAGTAATTTTAAGAGCTGGGTTCAGGTGGTTAATTCGGTTGTTCCATACATTTTGCTTTGGGGTTTAATGGTATATAGCCTAGAGATATCGTACTGGTTAACGCTACTGCTTTCGGTTTTTGCTGCGGGTTTTCTGGTGAGGATTTTTATTATTTTCCACGATTGTGGACATGGTTCTTTTTTTAAGTCCGATTTGCTGAATAGAATGGTTGGAATCCCGCTGGGCTTACTCTCTTTTACCCCTTACCATCGTTGGCACCACGATCATCAGGAGCATCATGCTACTGTTGGTAATCTCGATAAACGTGGTGTTGGGGATGTTAATACCTTGACCATTGAGGAGTATATGAGGTTAACGAAGTGGAGGAAGTTTGTTTACCGTTTATACCGAAACCCAATTTTTTTGATAGGTTTTGCCCCAATGCTTCTGTTTATTATTCAGTATCGTTTACCCAAAACCTATATGAAGCCTAAGGATCATCTCTATCTTCACCTCTCAAATATTGCTATTGCATCGATGGTTCTGCTTATGATGTGGGCAATTGGATGGAGAGAGTATTTGCTTATTCAACTTCCTATTACATATATTTCATCGGTTCATGGGGTTTGGTTGTTCTATGTTCAGCATCAGTACGATTCGGTCCAATGGGAACGTTCGGATAAGTGGGACTATAAAACGATTGCCCTTCAGGGTAGTTCATATTTTAAACTTCCTTTTATACTTCAATGGTTTACGGGGAATATCGGGTTTCATCATATTCATCATCTTAGCCCTAAGATTCCAAACTATAAGTTGGCCAAATGCCATCGGGAGAACTCAATTTTTCATGACATAAAGCCAATTACTTTCTTTTCGAGTTTAAAGTCGTTAAGGCTACGGTTGTGGGATGAGAAAAGTCAAAGACTGGTTGGGTTTAGTGATTTATAAGATTAGTAAATCCTCAATCTTTAATAACCGGGTATGAAAAATTTTATAGATTAAAACTATATTTATTGGATTTTCATTATTATTACTATTTGTAAAACACTTTTAAGTATCAATAAGCAAGTGATATGTATTTATTTGTATTTGTTTTTTAATTGATTATTATTGAGACACTATTGACTTTGATTTAGGAATGGTTGACATTTGGAAATGTAAAAAGTGATTTTACAAACTAACCTAAACTAAATTTATTATGAAAATTCAAAAATTGACAAAACTAGCATTTGTTGCATTACTTGCAGTTTTAACCCTAATCGGTTGTTCTAAAAAGGATGATTTTAATCCAGTAAATGAAGAGCAAACTTCATTTAGTGTAAGACCTGATTTTGCCACATTGGATAACAGACCTGCTGATGTAATAGCGTTGCACCAGATTACTGAAACCGAGCCTGTGAAACTTCTTGAAAATGCCGAAAAAGGTGTGAAGTACGCATTGGTTATTGGTATTTCGAACTATTCAGGTACAGCAAATGACCTTCAGTATTGCGATGATGATGCTATCGATTGGAAAGCTCGTTTGGTGGCAGAAGGTTACACTGTTACTTCTTTAATCGATTTGGCAGCAACAAAAAATGCTATTCAATCTGCATTAACTACACTTGCAAGCAAGGCAATAGCAGGTAACGAAATTACTTTTATTTATTCCGGTCATGGTAGCAGCGGGAATATAATTTCAACTGATTTATACTACATTAGTAGTTCCTATTTTAAAACAAAATTTTCTGGTGCAAAAAGCACAAAGATGTTTTTTAGTTTCGATGCTTGCCAGATAGGAGCCATGGCTACAAGCCTTAACGCTACAGGCAGAATTATTGCTGTTGCATCAAATACAACAATATATTCTTATGATGGTGATGCCACAATGAAAAATGGCGTGTTTACTTACTATCAAATGAAAGGGTTCGATTCAATGGGCTATATTTATGTTGAGAACGATTGCAGCTACGCTTGTACTCAGATGAAATCATGGGCAAGCTCTCATGGTGTAAGCGTTGCTCCATCGTATAAAGATTCTTATACTGGTAGTTTTAATTTATAGTATTTTAAAATAATTACAACAAAGTAAAGAGGCTGTCTCAAAAGTCAATCATAGTTTCTCGCAAAGACCACAAAGTGAAAACGCAAAGACCGCAAAGCATTGATTAGTAACTATATTTACTTTGCGTTCTTAGCGAAAATCTTAGCGTTCTTTGCGTGAAATGGTCTTTTTAGACACCCTCTTTATTATTTAATCTATGCCCCAATATTAGTTGATGATGAAATCCATAGCGGAAAATTTGGTGGTAAAAACTACCCAAAAGGGGAGAATTATCAAAGCATTATCAGCCACAGTAGTTTAGCAATTGTTAGCGGTTGGTAATTATATACACTACTCCAATTGTCAATATCCTATAATCATTTGGATTTGGTCTTACATTCCATACGTTTTTAGTTTTTGTCGTAAATTTTAAACAGATTTTTGAAAATCTTTTCTCCATCTGGTGCTTTAAAATTAATTACTATAATAAAATACCTGAAATGCACTTTCCCCTTGTTGTGAAATGTAAATAATGTTATTTTTTACTTATTAAAAAGTTTATCAGCAGGACAGCCAATTTCTCTTTGTTTGCAGTATTTACAAGTTAGAGTACCTCTTACAAATCCATTTCCCATAGTTGCTAAAAACAGTAGAAGGGCAATTGCAATCAGAATTTTATAGTCAAAATCTTTAATCAGTAGTATAATTCCAACTATAAGAGGGATAATGACCACGAGCATATCTGGAATCATATCTTTCCAGGTGATTTTCATTGTACAGAATCTCGATGAATCACCCTTTTTGAATAGCAATGCGCTAATCCTTCCCTTGCCAAAACCGCAGGTTTTTCCATAGTAGTAGCAATTGATACAATGATTTCTTATTATTCTAATCTCAAGTGATAGAACAAAAGCCAGATAAATTGAAGCCAAAAGAGTATTGATAAGAAGTAGAATTGCAAATCCTAAACCATAAATTAGTAATGATAGCAGGTTGGATGTAGCTACAATCCAAGAAGGGAATCTATCGTATGTTTTGATTGTTTCCATATGCACAGATTAATGCCCTAATTTATTAAAACAATACCAAATCTACCAAATACTTTTATTCGTTCTTCAAATCTATAATCGATTGCCTTTGCCTATTGACGATTAGCTGAGTTACATCGGGGCGGGAGTAGTGTCCTACCACATCAAAATTCTGACGCTCTTCGAGCACTCTATTGAAATCTAAGGTTGCTATAATTAATCCTTCTTTATTGATAACAGGGCTTACAATCCATTCGCCATCGGGTCCGGCGATACACGAACCGCCATTCTCTAATATCTTTGGCGCTTTTTCTAGTATCTTATCAAGATGAGGAGTATCCTTGGGGAAGTCTTTGGTGGTCATTAATGCTGAAACAGAAATTACGAATGAGCGTGATTCCTTGGCGATAAACCTTGTAATGTCCTGTGTGTTATGATCGCCTCCTGGCCAAACAGCTACATGCAGATCTTCACCCATTGCGTAAAGTGCTGTTCTCGGCAAAGGCATCCAATTCTCCCAGCAGTTTAAGCCGCCAATTGTGAATTGCTTCAATGGGTGTACTTGCAGCCCATTCCCATCACCTGGCGACCAGGTTAGACGTTCGTCGTACGTAGGTTGCAACTTTCGGTGCACCGATTTTATTTCACCCAGCTGATTGATATAAACCAATGAGCAGTAAAGGCTATGTCCCCCCCGGTTTTTAGCTCGCTCTATCATGCCAAGATAAATGGCAATCTTACCTTTTTTCGCAAGTTTGCATATAGAATCAAGTTCTCCTGCTTCAATCTGAATTGAGTTTCGAATATAATGGGCATGAAGTTCTTTCTGAATTCTAGAATTCCACTCAGCGCCATTGGTTAACGATATCCAGAAGGGATAACCGGGTAGCAATGCCTCTCCGAATACAATAAGTTCGCAATTCTGCTTTATTGCATCTGAAATTGATGATTCGATTTTCTTAAGGGTTTTCTCCCTATTCAACCATACCGGAGATATTTGGGCTAAGGCAACCTTTAGTTGATTCATGATTTTCTATTTTGTTTAGCAATATTTCGATGTAAAACATTCAAGTTGACTTAATTATTGATTTGATTTTAAAGCTAAATAATGGTTTAACAATAAAAACCCCGAATTCTCGGGGTTGAAATGTTCAAAGTGCAAAGTTATACTGATACCAATGTGAATACCCTCTTGATAAAGAAACGTTTACTGTACAATTATTTAGGTCATAAACCATTGACCAGATTGTATTTGATTGTGAAACATCCTCGACAAGTTTAAAGGCCTCATTAAGATTAATTATGCCTTGATTGTCCTTTAATTCAGAGTGAACTTTATTATACCTCCAGCAGCTAACATTATTTGGAGCGCTTGTTCCAGTAACAATAAAGTTTGTGCATACTTGCCAAGGATTATTATTTGGTATTACTTTCATTTCGCCATTAACGAATTCAATGATTGCAGATTCTCCCGATTTATCTGCAATCATATAGTGAATAGGAGGATCGGTAAACCGTATGTTATATTTACCTATAAGTTGTATAGCCTCGTCAACCGAAGCTGCATAATCTAATACTAAGCGAATTACTTCGAGTTCTTCAATGGTAACCTTGGACGGATCTACACTGCAATTCGCTGCTTCAATTGCCATCATGCCTATGGCAACCCCTTTTTCGTTCATCCCATCAAATGGTAAGTAAGGTGACCTGCTTAATCGTTGATTGGTTGAAGGATTATCGGGTAAATTGTTTCTTGTAAAACCCAAATATTCGAGGTCAACCATCGAAACTGATGAGTAGCCATTTTCAGGGTTAGTAATTAGAAGCATAGGGATACAATCGTGCCAATCGAAGTTTCGACCGAAGAAAGATGTATTGCTGTTACACATTGCCGCAAAGCAGGTGCAACCCCAAGAATTAGCCTCGTTAATACTATAGTTCTGAGCAAAAACAGGATAGGCTCCAGTTTCTAGGTAATCATCAAAATGATAATCGTCGCTGTAGTACATCACATAGAAGGGAAACTCATCAACTTTTTGAATTCCGCTGATACCTGAATTCGGAGTTGTTATTTTAGTTATTTCTTGTTTGTTTTCCTCTTTACTGCATCCAGCAATAAAACAAAGGATCAGAATTGATTTAATTAACATTTTAGGATTCATTGTTTTGATTTTTTTAATTTGAAATAAATTTCTGATAATTATGGGTATAATTTTAAAAAAAATTAATTCTCCTGCCGGTAGGCAGGGTAGGTAGAGGGAGCAAAGTGAAATCTTACTAAAACTTTAAATGTTTCAAAAAGGAGAATGATACGAACCTGAATGATAATATTCAACACCCTGTTCTTTACTCATTTTACTCTCCCGTTTTAAGCAGTACAAGTTGTGGTTAATGTTTTTTATATTTTAAAACCTAAACAATTTCTTAATATGCGTATCAAAGTACTTTAAATTGCAGTAAGAATTACCTTGTGCCCTTCAATACTATTAAGGACACAAAGAAGAATCTATTTAATTGCTACACTAACTATTTCTTAATATCGTAAAAGCAACGTGTAGGGGAGTGTAGTTTACTCTCTGCTACAAGTTTTTTAATTGCCTTTTCAACATCTTTTTTATCGGCCCCAGAAGCATCGGCTATTTCCCCAGCTTTCATGGGTTTACCTGAAATCTTCAGGGTATTCAGTACTTTATCAGTTGTTTCCATAGTTATTGATTTAGAATGATTTCAAATATAAAAAAAATGGAACACAAATGACACGGATTTAACAGATAATCACCGATAATTATTTCTTAGCGTTGTTGTGTCTTTGCGTTTAGGTTGAATGGCATCCGCAGGCACATCCCATCTTCTCGGCTTTCGATTTTTCAAACGCTTCGCGTCCCTCGGTAAAGGCAAACCATGCAATTCCCAACGAGCCGATTATATCAAACCAAGCAATGCCAAAGAAATGGTAAAGCAAACTCGACCCTAGCAAAATGAACGATAGGTAAAAACAGGTCTTTGTACAGTTTGCATCGGCAATTATTGCATCGGAATTAAGTTTTTTTCCAATGCTCAGCTTTGCTTTCATCAGAAAGAACATAGTAATAATCGATATTGATGAGATGATTATCCCTGCAATGGTAGTTTCTGGCTTAAGGCCTTTTATAATGTTTAAAACTGAGCCAACAATCAAACCCGCTGTCAACAAATAGAATGCAGTTCCTGTAATTCTTAGTGCCTGTCTTTCAAATTTATCGTAGGTTTCGGCACTTGAATGTTGCATTCGAATTACCATATGGAGAACTCCAATCCCTGAAATTACCTCCACAAAGCTATCAATCCCAAAGCCCAACAGGGCAAGGGTTTCATCGCTAGCCCCGAAGTAAACGGAAAATATTCCTTCGGCAATATTATACACAACGGTTATTATTGCAAGGATTAGTGCGGTTCTTAGAAGTTTTGTATGCTCCATTTTTCAAATATATTATTGCAATTTAGATCTCATTACAATTCGTTTCACAATCAGTAATTGAATTACCATATTCTACCTGAATAGTAGCATGTTCAATATTGAATTTTTCGCGCAATTGGTGTTGAATATTGGTGATAAAAGTTATATCGATTTGTGTGTGCGTTGTAAGATGTACTGTTAGCGCAGCATCGGTTGTGCTTAATGCCCAAATGTGTAGGTCATGCATACCTGTGACTTCAGGAATATCCTTTAGAAAATCTCTTATTAACTCTAAATCTATGTTTTCAGGTACAGCATCGAGTGCAAGGTTTACAGAATCAATCAGCAGGTGATATGAGCTGTAAAGGATAACCGCAATGATGGACAACGATACCAAAGAATCGACCCAGACAATGCCTGTTAAGGTCATTATAACACCTGCAACTACCACACCTAACGAAACCAATGCGTCTGCAATAAAGTGAACGAAGGCACTCCGAATGTTTAGGTCGTGCTTTTTGCCTTTAAGGAAAAGCCAAGCGGTGAAACCGTTTACAAAAATACCAATGGCAGCAACAATTATAACGCTTTTGGAATTTATCTCGATGGGCTTGCCTAGCCTTTGGATGGTTTCCCAAACAATAAATGCAACAGCTGTTAAAAGCAAGATTGTGTTGAGCAAAGCAATAAGAATAGTTGAACGGCGAAACCCATAGGTAAATTTTATGGTTGGTTTCCGTTGCGATAGGATTACTGCTAACCACGAAAATGCCAATGCAAGCACATCGCTAAGGTTATGTCCAGCATCAGCTACCAATGCCATCGAGTTGGAAAAGTAACCGAACAACGCTTCAACAGCTACAAAGATGATATTAATGGTAATGCCTATTTTAAAGGCATTACCTAGATTAATATCATGACTGTGTGAATGAGTGTGTTCCACGATAAATCAATTATCTTATGAATTAACTCAATTTTGGATGTATTGTTCTAATTCAGCAATAGTTTTATTCAATTCCTTCTCAATTTCAAGCACTTTAGTTAAACTATTATAGTAAACCGAAAGTTCAAGAATATAATCAATCAAAGCGATTTCTCCTTTATCTAATGCCTTTTTAAGTAATTCTGCATTATTATACAATTCTATTGATGAACGATAATCGATAGCCGATTTCTGCAGGGCAATTGCTTTAGCGTGTTGCATCTTTAGCTGATTGTAGAACTTTATCTTATTATCCGCTTCGATGCTCTGCAAGGCTAAGGTTTGCGCTTTAGCTTGCTTAACAGTATTCTTATTCTCCCAGAGTGGTATCGAAATGCCAGCAGAAACACCCTGAAAATTCTGACCAACAACTCTTTCGCTCATATAACCCAACGAAAACTTTGGCAAGCTCATTGCTTTGCTCAGCTTGGTTTGCTTTAGGCTAATCTCAATTTCCTGTTTAAGCCAGCCTAAAAATGGGTTGTTTTGTTCTACCTGTAAATACCATTGTTCAAAATCATTAGGGATTACTGCTGTTTGCATAAGATTGTCGTTAAATTCAATAGCAATTCCACCATTAAAGCTAGCTAATTCAGATAATAACGAGTTTCGTTCAATGTCGTTTTTTTCCACTTCCTTTTTAGTATCTAAAAAGTATAGCTGCGACTTGTTGAATTCCAAGATATTCGTTTCCCCTTCGTTAAGTTTCGTTTTGTATGCATTAGCGATGCTTTGTGCGTTAGCTAATCGTTTTTCAAGTTCAACTTTCAGAGAGTTGGTATAAACTAAATCAATGCAGACCCAACGTGCATTTAAAAGAATTGATTTACGCTCTTTTTGGAATTCGTATTCAGCTTGTCCGTTACGAGCATTGGCGATTTGAGATTTATAGGCATAAACTGTCGGGAAATCGAACGATTGCTTTAAGCTAATATCAGTTCGATTGCCAATCCCCGATGGATTACCCACAAGATAGTTAAACTCAAATTCGGGGTTATTCGGGAATATACCTGTTTTATTCCCCAGCTTCTGCGCTTCAACCTGTTTTTGCAAAGCCAAAAGTGTTGTGTTGTTCTTTTCTATCGCTGTCAAAATTTTATCAATAGTATTCTGAGAGAAAAGATTAGAGCCTAACAGCAGCATTGCGGTGAATAATATAGCTGAGTGTTTCATTTCTTATCGGTTTTAATTATTCCACGATTATTTAAAATGCTGTAAACAATTGGTACAATGTAAATATTGAGCAGGGTTGATGTAAGTAACCCGCCTAATATAACCTTAGCCATTGGGCTTTGGATTTCATTTCCCGAAACATCACCGCTCATAGCAAGGGGTATAAGAGCAAGGGCTGCTGTTAAGGCTGTCATAAGAATTGGGTTTAACCTATCCACCGAGCCGCAGATAATGGTATCGTATAACGATGGGTTCTCGCATCGAATGCGCTGATAGTGGGTAATCAGAAGTATTCCATTTCGCGTGGCAATCCCAAATAAGGTTATAAAACCAATAATAGCAGGTATGCTTATCACCGATGAGGTAAAGTAGATTGAGAATACACCACCGATTAAGGCCAATGGTAGGTTTAAAAGTACAATCCCCGAAAGGGCAATATTCTTAAATTCCTGATAAAGGAGTAGGAATATGATGCAGATTGCCAGAATAGATGTAAGCATAAGCGTTTGCGATGCGCTTGCTTCGCTCTCGAACTGACCTCCATACTCAATTCTGTAACCTTCGGGAAGTTTTATTTTTGTATCGATGCTCTTTTGAATATCATTCACCACGCTTCGCATATCCCTCTCAGCAACGTTAGCAGAGATAACCAATTTACGCTGAACGTTTTCACGGCTAATGGAATTAGGCCCTGTAACCGAAACTACATCTGCAACCTGATCTAAGGGAACCTTACCTCCATTGCGGGTGTCAATTAATGCTGATTTAATACCCTCAATGCTCTCGTTATTATCCTTGTTGTATCGCAGAATTAGGTCGAAGTTTCTTTGCCCTTCATAGATATCGGCAACCTTTTCTCCGGCTAAAGCAATATCAACAAATTGGTTAAAGTCTTCAACGGTTATTCCATAAGCGGCAAGCATTTCTCTATTCGCTCTAATCTGAATTTGGGGGATCTCGGTTTGCTGCTCAACGTTTACATCAACTAACCCTTTGGTATCGATTATTGCTGACTTAATCTGATTACCCAGATTGTACATTCTCGACAAATCGGTTCCGAATAGTTTTATTGCGATGCTCGCTCTAGTTCCCGATATCATATGGTCAATGCGATGTCCAAGCGGTTGCCCTACGGTAGCAGCAATACCAGGAACACCAGCCATTTTTGATCTTACGTCGGCAAGAAACTCTTCACGACTACGATTTTTCAGCGTGAAGTTCACGTCAATCTCAGCGCTATTCGTGGTTTGTGAGTGCTCGTCGAGCTCGCCACGACCAGTTCTTCGAGCAGTGGTATTCACTTCGGGTAAAGAGAGAAGTTCCCTTTCGATAAGATTTCCTAACCGATTACTTTCATCCAATGAGATTCCCGGTTTACTTATTGCCGAAATAGTTAAGGAGCCTTCGTTGAATTCAGGTAAAAAGCTACGACCCATCGAAGTGAATGCAAATAAAGAGATTATGAAAAGGCCAAATGTGCTGATTAGCACAATCCGTTTGTGTCTCAACGACCAAACCAATGATTTTTCATAAACGCCAGATAGCTTCCGTGCTATCCAGCTCTCCTTACGCTTTCGATCTAAGTATTTATCGTTTGATAACAATAGTTTGCAAAGAAGAGGAGTTAGGGTCATTGCAACGATTAATGAAACAAAAAGCGATACTATATAAGCAATACCAAGAGGTTTCAGCATCCTTCCTTCCATGCCTGTTAAGAAGAACAGAGGGGTAAATGCAACGATAATGATAAATGTTGCATTTAGTATCGATGCACGAATCTCCTTCGATGCTTCAAAAACCACCGTAAAGGTTGATTGTCTTTCATGCTGAGACTTTTTATGGTTTTGCTTTAGTCGTCGGAAAACGTTTTCAACATCTATAATTGCATCATCAACCAACGAACCAATGGCAATAGCCATACCGCCTAAACTCATGGTGTTTATGTTTAATCCAAGCAGGTAAAGAACAATGATTGCTCCTAGCAACGAGAGGGGAATGGCAATAACAGATATTATGGTTGTTCTAAAACTACCTAAAAAGATGAAGAGGATAAACACCACAAACAAAGATCCTTCAAGAAGAGCCTTTTGTACATTGCTAACCGATGTCTCGATGAAATCAGCTTGCCGGAAAATCTTGGTATCCATCTTCACATCCTTCGGAAGCGACTTTTTTAGCTGCGCTAAGTTTCTTTCAATATTCTCAGTAACCTCTAGCGTGTTGATGTTTGGCTGCTTTGAAATGGAGATGATAACTGCAGGTTTCGCATTCTGCGATGCATGCCCCATTTTTATAGCATCACCTATTTTAACCTCTGCAATATCATTGATGTAAATAGGTTTGCCATCATTGGTTTTGATATATGATTTTCCGAGCAGATCTAGATCGTAGGTTCTTGCTATCCCTCTCACGCTGTACTCATTACCATACTGTCTAACCACTCCGCCGTTGGAGTTCATACTAATACCTTGGCAAATCTCTGTCAACTCCGATAGCGATACGTTGCAATGATCCATCTTTACAGGATCGGCCAAAATCTGATACTGTTTAAAATCACCTCCAATTATCGTTACCTGCGACACTCCACCTGTGGCAAGAATCACTGGTTTGATATTCCATTCGGCAATGGTTCTTAAATCCATCATCGAGGTGGTATCGGATTGTAGCCCTACAAACAGAATCTCACCCATCACGCTCGATTGAGGTGCAAGTGTAGGTTCAAGCCCACTTGGTATGGTGGTTGCAATCGATACCATTTTCTCGCTCACAATCTGTCGGGCTTTGAAAATATCTGTACCCCAATCAAACTCAACCCAAACAAAGGAGAATCCTTGCATAGAGGCGGAACGTACACGACGAACATCGGTTGCACCGTTTACAGCCGTTTCAATTGGAAAGGTTACCAATCGCTCAATCTCTTCGGCTGCCATTCCATGGGCATCGGTCATTACTACAACCGTTGGAGCCGTGAGATCGGGAAAAACATCAACGTCCATTTTGCCTGCAGTGAACGTGCCAACGACCATCAACACAACAGCAGCGAGCAGAATGAACAGCTTATTACTTAATGAGAATTTTATTATTTTGTTAAGCATAATTTCGTATTAACGGATTTAAACTCTAGTGAACATGGCCTGCATGAGGATCAAGGCTGTTGGATACAGCAGCAAGTTTTACCAGAATGGCTCCTCTGGTAACAATTCGTTCCCCGTCGGTTAAGCCATTGATGATTTTCGTGTTTAACCCATCCGTTTGACCAACCTCTACCTCTCGTTTTTCGAAGAGTTCAGGGGTTAACTGCACGAATACTGCAAAATACCCTTGCTCTTCAATCAAGGCACTATTAGGGACAGCAATACAACTCTCGTTTGAGAGGGTGTTAATGAAGAGTTCAGCAAATCCACCAGGTATAAAACTCTCGGTATAATCGATTTGAAATGTTACAGGGATAAGATGGCTATTAGTTGCAGTTGCATTGCCAATCGAAAGTAATTTACCGTTTAGCTGATCTAGTTTAAAGGTTTTATTCTGCTCAAGAATCTTAATGTTTACATTTTCTATTGCATTTAATAGTGTTGCATGCTTCTGTTGAACCCCTGCATACAGTATTAATTTCTTATTTTTTGAGATGGATAAGAGAGGTTGCCCTGCTTCAACGAATTGTCCATTCGTAACAAAAACTTTTTGAATTGTTCCTGTTACCGTGCTTGAGATGGTTTGACCATTTGCGTTGAAATTCTGCTTTAGAGTTTCATATGCAATTTTAGCATTCTCAAATTCATTCTGCGATTGCTGAAACTCTTTCTCAGAGATAATTCTTTCTTTAATTAGCTCTTTATTTCTTTCATAGTTAGCTTTTGTCAATTCATATTTATTTTCAACTTCTGAATAACGAATTGTTGAATTATTTTCGGCCAATTGGCTACCTGAAATCATAAGTAAATTTTGTCCCTCTTTAACATTTGTACCTTCAGTAAAGGAATTATTAGTGATTACAACAATTCCACTACTTTTTGCTGAAAGAACGAATTCATCCGAAGGGGCTGAAAGAATCCTTGCCGATGTTTTGATTAGCTGCCCAAAAGGCTCAGATTTAATCATTGCAGTTGCAAAATCAATTTTCCACGACTGCTCTTTTGTGAATGAAATTCCATTTGAGCTAGAGATGATTGCCTCTTCCGTTTCGTGAATGGCTTCATGGTCATCGTCGTAAACAGTAATGTTATCGGCAATAACTTGAAAGATCCCCTTTTCGTTATTCAACTCAAAAATGAGTTTGCCTTTCCCTGAGAAGTTGGGTTTAATCTTAAACTTGTATATCCCTTTGCGTGTGGGTTCATCGAGTTTTTGGCTAACACTCTTGCCATTAACTGTCAATGTTGCGGTAATGCTGCCATTCTCAACGGGTTTGTAATTTGATATGAAAGAGAAGTGGGCTAAAATTTCTGCATCCTCATTGATAATAAATGGGTCTGCCTCAGCGAAAACCTCAAAATCGTTACTGTATGCAGTAATTGATTGCTTTACGTTCTCAGCATCATGATTGTGCTCCTGAGATTCTTCAGTTTTTTCACTAGCATGATCATGCTCACCACTTTCAACCACTTTTTCAGTTGTTGATTCTGATTCATGCTCGTGTTTACTAGGTGCGCTGCAACTTGTTAAAAATAAAATATATAGTAATGTAATAGAATGATTTAATAGTCTCATGGCTATTCAATTGATTTATAAAATGAAAGTTCGTGAAAAGAAAAATGGATGGGCTAACATTAAGCCACCGGAGGAGCCCTTAACGAATGGGATGTGTAAATGTACTGATCATCATCTTTGAACTGTTTGTATTCAAAGATTTTAAGTATTTGAGATGTATGATTGTTTGTTGCAAAATTATTTGTAATCGTGTTTAAATCTATAGGGATAATTTTTTTAATAATATCAAAACGTATCGTGCTTGAAACGCCTTGTTTAACAGGGGTGATATGATTTAAAATATTGCATGAAGATTTGTGGTTATGATGATCATTCCCATGGCAACTATCATTATGAACTTTGAGGATATCGTGATGATGATGAGGTGCAACCTCATGCCCAATAAAGCATAATGCAACTGTTACAAATAAGATGTTTACAAGAATATTTACTCTAATCTTTTTCACCGTGCAAAATTATAAACAATTATGAATATTTATTGATTTAGGCTTATTGTTATGACTAGCAAAAAATGTTAAAGTTTAATAATTTAGAATCAGCGTATTGTTTTTTGGTTACATTTGATACTAATTAACCCAATTTTAACTAAAAATTATTAACGAAATGAGAAGAATTTATTCAACAATGTTAATTCTCCTTTCTTTTGCTTTTGGCATAAATGCTCAGCCACAGCAAATAGATTGGAATTCACCTGTTCCTGTTGACCCAAATGTAAGAATTGGTAAACTTGATAATGGTTTAACCTACTACATAAGGAAGAATACCGAACCAAAACAAAGAGCCGATTTCTATATTGCACAAAATGTTGGTGCTATCCTCGAAGAGGATAATCAGAATGGGTTAGCTCACTTTCTTGAGCATATGGCGTTCAATGGAACAAAAAACTTTCCTGGTAAAAAATTATTAAACTATTTTGAATCAATTGGAGTGAAATTTGGGCAAAATATTAATGCTTACACTTCATTAGATCAAACAGTTTATAATTTAGCAGATGTCCCAACAACCCGTGAGGGTATTGTGGATTCTGCTTTATTAGTTTTGCATGATTGGTCAAATTTTATTTCACTTGAGAGTACTGAAATAGATAATGAAAGAGGTGTTATTCGTGAAGAGTGGAGAACTGGTCGTGGTCCTGAGGCTAGAATGCGTAAGGAGTTAATGCCTATAATGTATAAGGATTCAAAATATGCAAAACGTGATGTTATCGGCGATATTAATGTAATAAATAACTTTGATCATAAGGTAATAAGAGATTTTTATAATCAGTGGTATCGTCCCGATTTGCAATCAATTGTAATTGTTGGAGATATTGATGTTAATGTTATTGAGCAAAAAGTTAAGCAACTATTTGCTGATATTAAAAAACGTGAGAACTCTACACCTCGTCCATATTATGAACTTCCCGATAATGTTGAGCCATTAATTGGAGTTGCTTCCGATCCCGAAGCTCGTAACTCAATGGTTACTATTTTTATTAAACAACCTACCAATATTAATGAACCTAAGAATTTAGGCTATTTAAGAACTTCAATTAAAAGGACTCTAATTTCGAATATGATTAGCGCTCGTTTTAATGAATTGGTTCAAAAGCCAAATCCTCCCTTCGTTTTTGCTGGTGTTGGAATTGGTTCAATCGTTCGTACAAAAGATGTTGTTTATTTATATTCAGCTGCAAATGGTGATAAGATTAATGAAGGGGTAAAAGGATTGCTGCGTGAGGCTCAGCGAATTAAACAGTTTGGTTTTGCTGCTACTGAATTAGAGCGCATGAAAGCAGATTATCTTCGTGGCCTAGAGAATTCACTCAAAGAAAAAGACAAAGAGAAAAACGAAAAATTCGTTAATGAATACGTAAATAATTTCCTTGAAAATCTACCAATTCCTGGCATACAGTTTAATTTTATGTTTGCGTCAGGCATACTTCCTTCCATTTCAATCGATGAAATTAACACATATGCTAAAAGCCTAATAAATGATCAGAATATGGTTGTCTCTGTGAATTGCCCTAAGAAGGATAATTTTAAGATACCAACAGTCGATGAAATCTCAAAGGCAATTCAAGAGGTTAAGGTTGAGAAAATTGAAGCGTATATTGATAAAGTATCTAATAAACCATTAGTTGAAAAAGTTCCTGCTATTGGTAAAACTACATCTACTAAAGAGGATAAAGTCTTTGGAACGATAGAATGGACGCTTTCCAATGGAGTTAAAGTTGTTTTCAAGAAAACAGATTTTAAGGCTGATGAAATTCAACTTAATGTATTTAGTCCAGGTGGAATATCTCTTGTTGATACTAAAACTGTTCCTTCTGCATCGATGGCTTCTCAATTAGTAGCTAATGGGGGTATTGGTGAATTTACTAGCACCGATTTAGAGAAAATGCTTGCAGGGAAAGTTGTACAGGTTCAACCAATAATTGGTGAGAGCTTCGAAGGATTTCAAGGATCATCATCGCCAAAGGATTTTGAAACAATGCTTCAACTCGTATATCTATATTTTACCCAACCACGTGAAGATGAGATCGCTTCAAATACTTTCATGGATCGCATGAAAGCTTTTTTTGCAAACAATGCATCTGACCCCCGCATGGCATTTCGCGATAGCATTACTGTTTTGATGGCCAATAGAAATCCAAGAGTATTGCCAATGAATCTTGATTTCTTAAGTAAGGTCGATTACAAGCTAGGCTTCGAGTTTTATAAGAATCGATTTGCGGATGCTTCTGATTTTACATTTGTTTTAACAGGTAATATTAACGCGGATGAGGTAAAAGCACTTGTAGAAACTTACATTGGTGGTTTACCCAGTATTAAAAGAGTTGAGGTAGCCAAAGACAATGGTGTTCGTCCTCCAAAAGGAAAAGTTCAAAATCATTTTAAGAAAACGTTAAAAGATCCAAAAGCATCAATTAGTATTTCATATACTGGGGATGTTGATTATTCTCTTGAGAACAAGGTTTTAATTGATGTCATAAAGAGTGTATTAAATACAAGGTATATAGAGGAGATTCGCGAAAAAGAGGGTGCAACTTATGGCGTAGGAGTTAGGTTCAGTGTTCGGAAATTCCCTATTCCTTCTTGTACAGCTAATTTTACTTTCGATACCGATCCTGCACGTAAAGAGAAAATGATTGAAATTATTCACAACGAGGTTAAGAGCTTAATGACAGCAGGTCCATCCGAAGTAAACTTAGGTAAAGCAAAAGAATTTATGCTTAAATCATACGATCAAAATCAACGTGAGAACGGCTACTGGTCAAATGCTATTCGCGAAAAGTACGAGAATGGTATTGATATCAATTCCACATATAAAGAGTTGGTAAATGGATTAACTCCTGAAAAGGTTAAAGCATTAGCCGATAAAATATTTAGCCAAGGCAATATCGTTGAAGTTGTTATGTCTCCAAAAGAGTAAGTAATATCTTGTCTGTTTTTAAAAAAGCGATACACTTAGTATCGCTTTTTTTGTCAGTATGGCTTGATAATTATTACTCCTGCTGACTTTTTGACCTAAAATGTTATTTGGCAATCAATTTGACGATTTGAGGTAAGAATAATTATAAGGCTATGAACTTCAATAATTTTACTATCAAATCGCAGGAGGCAATTCAGCAAGCCTTTACCGTTGCACAGGGTTATAACCATCAGGCTGTTGAACCTGCCCATTTGCTTAAAGGGATAATCAGCCAAAGCGAAAGTATAACAGGATTTATACTTCGAAAACTAGCTGTTAACCCATCAACCTTTGATGCTGTACTCACAAAAATATTAGAATCTTATCCAAAGGTTAGCGGTGGTGAGCAATATTTAAGCTCAACGGCAAATCGTGCCCTTCAAAAATCACTCGATTTTAGCAAAGAATTAGGAGATCAGTACGTTTCGGTTGAACATATTCTTCAAGGATTACTTGCTGTTGGAGATCAGGTTTCGCAGATGATGAAGGATGCAGGAATTACTGAAAATGAGTTGAAATTAGCAATTGCCGAGCTGAGAAAGGGCGCTAAAGTTGATAGCCAAACCGCGGAGGATACCTACAATGCCCTTAACCGTTTTGCAATAAACCTAAACGAGATGGCTCGTTCTGGTAAGCTCGATCCCGTTATCGGGCGCGATGATGAGATTCGTCGAGTTTTGCAGATATTAACCAGACGAACAAAGAATAACCCTATACTAATAGGTGAACCCGGTGTAGGAAAAACGGCTATTGCCGAAGGGATTGCTCATCGTATTGTCAGTGGTGATGTACCTGAGAACCTAAAATCAAAGCAGATTTTCTCTCTCGATATGGGAGCATTGGTTGCAGGTGCTAAGTACAAGGGAGAATTCGAGGAGCGACTAAAATCAGTGATTAAGGAGGTTGTTACCTCAAATGGAGAAATTGTACTTTTTATCGATGAGATTCATACCCTTGTTGGAGCAGGCAGGGGCGATGGTGCCATGGATGCCGCTAATATTCTTAAACCTGCACTAGCCAGAGGTGAACTACGTGCAATAGGCGCAACTACTTTGGATGAGTATCAAAAATACTTCGAGAAGGATAAAGCGCTCGAACGTCGATTCCAAAGCATACTGGTCAACGAACCTGATACCTTGGACGCGATTTCCATTCTTCGGGGTTTAAAAGAGCGATACGAAAGCCATCACTCAATTCGTATTAAGGATGATGCGATTATAGCTGCCGTTGAACTATCGCACAGATACATAACTAATCGTTTTCTACCCGATAAAGCCATTGATTTAATCGATGAAGCCGCTTCGAAGTTAAGGCTTGAGATGAACTCTGTGCCTGAGAATATCGATGAGATTGAGCGTAGAATCAAGCAGTTGGAGATTGAAAGGGAAGCCATAAAGCGTGAGGGCGATAAAGTGAAACTCGATGAGCTGGGCAAGGAGATCGCCAATCTAAATGAAGAGAGAACAGGTCTTCGGGCTAAATGGCAGAACGAAAAGAACATCATCGATTCAATCCAAAAGAATAAACAGAATATCGAAAGTTTTAAATTTGAAGCCGATGAAGCTGAACGCCGGGGCGATTATGGCCGGGTAGCCGAACTTCGCTATGGTAAAATTAAAGAGTCGGAGAACGATATCGAGCGATTAAAGAAAGAGCTGATCGCAATCCAATCAGATTCTGCTCTAATCAAGGAGGAGGTGGATGCCGAGGATATTGCTGATGTGGTTTCACGTTGGACTGGAATTCCTGTAAGCCGCATGCTTCAAAGCGAGAAAGAAAAATTACTCAAACTCGAAGATGAACTACACCAGCGCGTTGTAGGACAGGATGAAGCCATTGCTGCTGTGGCCGATGCTGTTCGTAGGAGTCGGGCTGGTTTGCAGGACGCAAAACGACCTATTGGCTCTTTTATTTTCCTTGGAACCACTGGTGTTGGCAAAACCGAGCTGGCTAAAGCGCTTGCCGAGTTCCTTTTTGATGATGATAATCTAATGACCCGCATTGATATGAGTGAATACCAGGAGCGTCATTCGGTTTCAAGATTGATTGGTGCACCTCCAGGCTATGTTGGTTACGATGAGGGTGGTCAGCTAACCGAAGCTGTCCGTCATAAACCTTACTCAGTCGTTTTGCTCGATGAAATCGAAAAGGCTCACCCTGATGTTTTCAATATCCTATTACAGGTGCTAGATGAGGGAAGGCTAACCGATAATAAGGGTCGTACCGTTGACTTTAAGAATACAATTATCATCATGACCTCCAATATTGGTTCGCATATCATTCAGGAGAATTTGTCATCAGTAAACAGCAAGGATGGTAATGATGCTTTTGAACGTTCACGTAAATTGGTTTTTGAATTACTCAAACAGACTATTCGCCCTGAATTCTTGAATCGTGTTGATGAGATCATTATGTTTACCCCTTTGAGCAAGGAGGAGATTAAAAAGATTGTATCCTTGCAGTTCAGCAAAATCAAATCGTTGCTTGCGCAAAATGAAGTTAGTATTGAGATTACCGAAAGTGCGGTCGATTGGATTTCCGAACAGGGCTTCGATCCCGCTTATGGTGCACGTCCATTGAAGCGTTTGATGCAAAAGTATATTCTTAACGAGTTGTCAAAGCAAATCCTTGCAGGGAAAGTGGATAAAGAGAAAACAATTACGATTGACTATTTTGATGGTAACGAGTTAATATTTAGATAAATAAATTGTGTATTCGGTTTAAGAACCTGACTATTTAGTTTTTAGTCAGGTTTTTTGTTTAGCTGTAAATCAATATGATAATATTTATTTGAAAATTTGTAACTATTCAGATACATTTTTTTGTAGGTGTTTTCTTTAGTAGACTCCTATAAGATTCGGTCATTAAGACTGTTGCTCGCTATTTTTTAACTTCGTTGAGCCCTGCGAGGTTCTCGCTAAGTCGCTAACCGGCCCGCCGTACTTAGGTACTAAGGCAGGCGGGGTTCGCCAAGAAAAAAACTTTTGAGTTTTTCCCCTTTGTGTTCCAATCAGTTGTTATTAGCATAATTCCATGCTTAAGAATTGATTTTAACTACCAAAAAGAACATTTTTCCAATGAACTATCAGCTATATTTCTCTAGTATAATTTTCTTTGTGTACACAGAACACCTTAGTGTCTTTGCGGCTTTGCGTGAGATAGATTTTTGAGGCTGAATAGTTACGAAAGTTTTTATAAAAAATATTCTTTAAATTATGTAGTTTTTTAAAAACTTAGCTACTAATAATGTAAAACCAATTTGATGGAAGCAATTAGCTTAAAACAAACCTTTACATCATTAATTGTTGAAAACGATCGGATAATCAACAAGATTTGCAATATCTATACGAGTAGTAGGGCCGATTTTGAAGATCTTCGGCAGGAAATTGTCTATCAACTTTGGAAATCGTACCCAGATTTTAGAAATGACTCAAAAGTTCAAACATGGATGTACAGGGTAGCATTAAATACTGCGCTTTACTTTAAACGAAAAAACAAAACCAATTCTCTCTTTTTAGACAACCATTATGATATCGAAGATGACTTAGAATCTGATGCTAATAAAAATGAACTTTACGATAAACTATTTAATGCAATTAAGAAGTTGAACAACCTCGATCGTGCAATTATCTTTCTCTACTTGGAACAGCACCCTTATATAAAGATTGGTGAGATAGTTGGTATTTCGGAAAAAAATGTTGGGGTAAAGATCTCAAGAATTAAAGATATGCTAAGGAAACAGCTTAATTAATCCTCAAAAAACAAATGCTATGAGTAACGATGAATTAATGAAAATTTGGGAAAATAATAAACAGGATAGCTCTAATATTAACCAAAAAGACACAAAAGAGATGATAGAAAATTATCTAAAACCAAAATTATCAAATGTTTACTTATCGTTTAACGTAAGTATCTTTGTTACGATTGCTTCGTTTATTGCAAGCATTATCGTTCTGGCGATTAATACCTATGTTTATAGAGAGAATCCCAAAATGTTTAAAATTGAATTAGGATTACTTTCCCTTTCGCTGCTGTTTTTATTTTATGGGGTTTATATATTTATCAAATTAAGGGAGATAAACAACTTTTCAAGGAGTCTAGTTGAACTAGTTCATTCAAAGCTGAAATTTCTCAGGAATCAGTACGAGGTTTGGCTTGTGGTTCTTTCTGTTGGCATGCTTGTTCTGATTTTTGGCATAAACACCCTTGTCGATAATCAGAACGGAACATACAGGATCAACGATATGTTTTCTTACGTAATGGTTAACCTCTTCTTGTTTGCTTTTGTTTATGCAATCAATAAATACTCAGCATATCTGAATATCCAAAAAATGAAGCTATATCTAAAAGATCTACAATCAGAGTCAATGGAACAATCAATGAAAGATGAAGGAATTATTAAAAAAGGGACAGTTATTTTATTTTTCGTTGCAGTTGTCTTAACAACATTTCTAATATTAGGAATATTGAAAATAAATGGAAATATCTGATATTGATATGTTTAAAGACAAAAAGAGCAAAAAAAGAGTTGGTTTTAGAAAACCAACTCTTTCGTTTTGTTTCAAATAATTATTCTTATTCAAATCCCTTTAAACACTCATCAACGCTGCCTTTGATATCAAAAACCGTTTGCAGTTGAAGTAGTTTAACCAATTCCATCACTTCGGGTGAAATATTGCAAAGTTTAAGTAAACTTTGATGATTCTTGCATGTGCGTAGAATCGATAGTAGCATACCAAATCCAGTACTATCAATATAGTTTATACCATCGAGATTTAGTACTAGTTTAGAATGTGGTGTAATCAGTTTAGTTACCTCTACCTTAATTTTTTGCGATACGGTAACGTTAATTTTATTATCCTGGCTGAATGATACAACCATAACATTTCCGACATTATCTACTTTAAGCATGGTGCTTTTGTTTTATTTTAGTTTTATTAGTATATCGTTTAGCTCTATAATCGCTTCGTTCGAAATGGTTTTAAATTTTGATATATAATCGGGATACTTTTCAATCTCTTTACCCTCCCTTGCAATAAATTCGAGGGTTTTCATATCGGAGGCTAGTTCTGTTATACCCATCATTGCTACGGAACTCTTTATTTTATGGGCGAGCTTACCGAGCAAAACAAAATCACCATTCCTATATAAACTATCCAGCTGCTCAGAAAAAATGGGCACCTGCTTAATAAACATCTCAATTAAGTCGCACGCTAAATCCTGATTTCCCTCCGATATTTCATCGAGGTAATCCATATTTACGTGCTTAAAGTTCTCCATTTAAATTCAGAATGTCAATTTTTTTTTGATAGATGATAATTTACCATAGGCAAAAATAAGCTAACATTCCATTTTATTGTCATCAATTTTAAAAAAAAATAGGAAGATGATGTAGATCATCTTGTTTTTAGGATTATAGCACACCATAATAGTATGTTTTGAATGATTCTTTTTTAGTTACAGAGGTTAATATTTGGGTAAAGTATCGTTGATGTATTGAAAAAAATGTAGCTTTGTATGTTTTTTTCAAATTCAAACATTTTTTAAATATAACTCTATTACAATGAAAAATACTGCATTTACACAGTTTCACATCGATTTAGGGGCTAAAATGGCCGAATTTGCAGGCTATAATATGCCTATTGAGTACAGCGGAATTAACGATGAGCACATTACTGTACGCGAAAAACTTGGCGTTTTTGATGTATCTCACATGGGCGAAATTTGGGTGAAAGGTCCCAAAGCGTTAGACTTTATCCAATATGTTACAAGTAATGATGCTTCTGTTCTTGTCGATGGCAAGGTTCAGTATAGCTGCTTCCCAAATGGTAGGGGTGGTATCGTTGATGACCTTTTAGTTTATAAAGTTGATAATTTGACTTACCTCCTTGTAGTTAATGCTTCAAATATGGAGAAGGATTGGAACTGGCTTTGCGTGCACGCTCCTAAATTTGGTTTAGCTGTTGGTAAGGAACTTTATAATGCTTCTGATGAGATTGCTCAACTGGCAATCCAAGGTCCACTTGCTCTCAAGGCCATGCAGAAGTTAACCGATGTTCATATCGAGGATATGGAGTATTATACCTTCAAAAAGATTGCTTTTGCTGGTATTAAAGAGGTAATTTTTGCGACAACAGGATACACTGGTGCTGGTGGTTGTGAGATTTACTGTGCTAACGAGGATGCTGCAAAGCTATGGAAAGCAGTCTTTGAGGCTGGGAAAGAATATGGAATCAAACCAATTGGCTTAGGTGCTCGTGATACTCTTCGTTTGGAGATGGGCTTCTGCTTGTATGGCAATGATATGAATGATGAAGTTTCTTCTATCGAAGCTGGTTTAGGATGGATCACCAAATTTGTTGATGGTAAAAACTTTATCAACCGCGATATTTGGGAAAAGCATAAAAAAGAGGGCACCGATAAGATGCTTAAAGGCTTTATCATGATCGATCGTGGTATTCCACGTCAGCATTACCTAATCTATGATGCTCAGGGTGTTGAGATTGGTGAAGTTACATCAGGAACCATGTCGCCCATGAGCAAGCAGGGCATTGGTATGGGTTACCTGAAAAAAGGATTTTGGAAAGAAGGAACCGAGATATTTATCGGAATCAGAGATAAGAAGTTGAAAGCAAAGGTTGTAAAACCACCTTTCCACTTAGCCAAATAGGATTTCTGAATAATAGCAAAGAAGGATTCCTGGTAGGAGTCCTTTTTTGTTTCACAATTATTACATTTGCGGGCAATAATCAAAAAAAAGAAATGAATACTGTTGAGGTTTGTTTTTCTACCGAGTTATTTAAATGTTACGACCCTAAGGGTAAAATAGTTGTTGTTGTCGATGTGCTAAGGGCTACTTCGGTTATCTGCACCATGATGCACAATGGGGTTAAGGAGATAATTCCGGTTAAAACTATTGAGGAGGCAAAGGAGTATAAGGAAAAAGGCTACATGGTTGTTGCAGAGCGGAATGGAGAGAAACTCGACTTTGCTGACTTTGGAAACTCACCCTTTTTATTCACCAAGGAGGTTGTTGATGGTAAAACCATTGTTTATAGCACAACCAACGGTACAAATGCCATAACGGTAGGTAACGAGGCCGATGAAGTTGTTATTGGTGCATTCCTTAACTTTACAGCTTTGGCTAATTACCTTGAAAAACAGGGGAAGGATGTACTTATCCTTTGCTCTGGGTGGAAAGGGAAATTCTGCATTGAGGATGCACTACTTGCAGGTGCAATTTCAGGAAACCTTATCGGCTCAGGCTTTTTCTATACAAAATGCGATTCGGTGAATGCTTCAATCGATATGTGGGCAATAGCAAAGGATAGCATGGATACTTACATTGAGAAAATAGCCCAAAAGCACCGTCTAAAGAAACTTGGGCTCGACGATGTGATCGAATACTGTTTTACACATAACTTGACATCAATTATACCTATGTTTAACGGTTTGCACATCACTCCATTGGTTTAATAAATCGATTCCCCCTACTTTTTTATAGAATCAGTTTAAATTATTCTAAATATATAATTGTAATTTATTAGAACTTACTGTTTTAATGAATTATGTATAATATCGCTTTGGTTTTATTAGGAAATTTAAAAAAATAATTTGAATTTTGACCTTGGAATAATTTTTTTACTTCAAACTAATAGTACTGTAAACATGAAAAAACATAATTTTAATGCAGGTCCCTGCATCCTTCCAGAACCAGCCATTGAAGCCACAATCAATGCTATTCGTAATTTCGACAATACTGGTATTGGCCTTTTGGAAATTTCTCACCGTACCCCTGGTTGGGAAAGGGTTATGGCTGAAACCGAGCAGCTATGGAGAGACTTGTTAAACATCCCCAATGAATATGCTGTGATGTTTCTTGGTGGTGGTGCATCAACTCAATTCTTCGCAGTAGCAGCAAATCTTTTAAGTAAGAAGGCCGCTTATCTGGAAACGGGTGTTTGGGCTAAAAAGGCTGTAAAAGAGGCAAAATTCTACGGCGAGGTTGAAGTAGTAGCTTCATCTGCGGATAAGAATTTCTCGTATGTGCCAAAGGGGTATAAAATCCCTACCGATGCCGATTACTTCCACATCACAACCAATAACACCATTTATGGTACCGAAATTAAAACAGATATCGATTGCCCTATTAAGCTAGTTGCCGATATGAGCTCCGATATCATGAGCCGTCCTGTTGATATTAAGAAGTATGCCATGATTTATGGTGGCGCACAAAAGAACGTAGGTCCTGCTGGCGTTACCTTTGTAATTGTTCGTAAGGATATTTTAGGTAAAATTGAAAGAAAACTTCCAAGCATGGTGGATTATAGAACCCACATAGGTGAGGAAGCCAAAGATAATTCGATGTACAATACACCTCCTGTAATCTCAATCTTTGTTATGCACGAAACCCTAAAATGGGTGAAATCATTGGGTGGTGTTGCTGCTATGCACAAAATCAATAACCAAAAGGCCGATTTGCTTTACGCTGAAATCGATAGAAATAAAATGTTTGTGGGTACCGCTGCAAAGGAGGATCGTTCTATCATGAATGTTTGTTTTGTTATGGCTGAACAGTACAAGGAAAAAGAGGCTGATTTCATGGCATTCGCTAAAGAAAAGGGCATGGTAGGTATTAAAGGTCACCGTTCAGTGGGCGGTTTCCGTGCTTCTATTTACAATGCTTGCCCAATTGAGAGTGTTCAGGCACTCGTTGATTGTATGAAAGAATTTGAAAAGAAGAATGCTTAGTAAATAAAAAGCTTGATTCGAAAAGGGGTTGAGCAACCAGAAGTTGTTCAACCTTTATTTTAAAATAAGGTTCGAAATAATTTAGTACATTTTAACTAAAAACAATAATAGCCATGGCAAAAGTTTTAGTAGCAACTGAGAAGCCTTTTGCAAAGGTTGCAGTTGAAGGCATTAAGAAAATTGTTGAAGGTGCAGGTTTTACCTTTGCTCTTCTTGAAAAATACACCGATCCAAATGATCTTGTAAAAGCTGTTGCTGATGTCGATGCGCTGATCGTTCGCAGCGATAAGGTTACCAAAGAAGTTATCGAAGCAGGTAAGAACCTGAGAATTGTAGTTCGTGCTGGTGCAGGTTATGACAACCTCGATCTTGCTGCTTGTACAGCAAAGGGAGTTGTTGCAATGAATACACCTGGCCAGAATTCAAATGCTGTTGCTGAATTGGCAATAGGAATGATGATATATTTAGCTCGGGGACTTTTCAACCCGGGTACAGGAACCGAGATTATGGGTAAAAAGCTTGGTATTCATGCGTATGGGAATGTTGGTAAATACGTAGCAAAATATGGTAAAGGTTTTGGTATGGAGGTTTACGCCTTCGATCCATTTGTCTCTAAGGATGCTATTGAAAAGGATGGTGTAAAGGTTGTAGATACCATTGAAGAGCTCTATGGCAAGTGCGACTATGTTTCGTTGCATATCCCTGCAAACGACAAAACCAAAAAATCGATTGGTTATGATATCCTAACAAAGATGCCTAAAGGTGCTGCTTTAATCAATACAGCGCGTAAAGAAGTTATCGACGAGGAGGGTTTGAAAAAAGCTTTTGCAGAACGTACCGATCTCAAGTACGCAACCGATATTATGGCCGATTGCCATGCTGAATTGGTAGAAAAGTTCCCTGGTAGGGTATTCTCAACCCCAAAGAAAATGGGAGCTGAAACGGCTGAGGCTAATATCAATGCAGGTTTGGCTTCAGCCAATCAGATTGTTAAGTTTATTAAGAATGGCGATAAGACATTCCAGGTAAATAAGTAAAATAATTCTCTATTTTATCTTTGCGTCTCAGCGTCTTTGCGTTAATAGATTTAAACGCTAAGGTACAAAGACGCAAAGTTCTTTAACAAAATAAATCAATCTTTAGAAATGGTAAAAATAAAATCTTTCAAGGGTATTCGTCCACCAATGGAGTTGGCTAAAGAGGTCGCTTCACGCCCTTATGATGTGCTAAATTCAGCCGAGGCCAAAGCCGAAGCAGGGGAGAAGTCGCTTCTACACATCATCAAACCTGAAATCGATTTTGATCCGATTATCGATGAGCATACTCAGCCTGCCTATGATAAAGCAGTTGAGAATTTCAAGAAATGGCAAGCGAAGGGTTGGTTGGTACAGGATAATACTGAAAAGTATTATGTTTATGCTCAAACAATGGCTGGGCGTACTCAGTATGGTTTGGTTGCTTGCTGCAATGTTGACGATTACATGAACGGTAAGATCAAAAAGCATGAGCTAACACGTCCTGATAAGGAGGAAGATCGAATGATTCACGTTCGTATTCAAAATGCTAATGTCGAACCTGTTTTCTTCGCTTATCCTGCTGTTAAGGAGATGGATCAGATTGTTGAGAATGTGGTAAAAAACAACAAACCAGTTTACGATTTTGTGGCTGAAGATGGTTTTGGTCACCATTTCTGGGTTATCGATGATGCTAACGTAAATAAGCGTATTACCGAAATTTTCGCTAATATCCCAGCACTTTATGTTGCCGATGGTCATCACCGTACAGCAGCAGCAGCCAGGGTAGGTTTAGAGAAAAAGGCTGCTAACCCAAATCATACGGGTAACGAGGAGTATAACTTCTTCTTGTCAGTTATTTTTCCTGATAACCAATTGAGAATTATTGATTACAATCGTACGGTTAAAGATCTTAATGGATTAACTCCTGCCCAGCTTATCGAGAAATTGAATAAGAGTTTTGAGGTGAAAGAAATTGGAAAAGAAATTTTCACCCCAAGCAAACTTCACAATTTTAGCATGTATCTTGCGGGAAAATGGTATTCATTGACTTCAAAATCTGGTACTTATAACGACAATGATCCTATTGGGGTTCTCGATGTTACAATTTTATCGAATATGGTTCTTGAACCTATTTTTGATATTAAAGATCTAAGGACATCAAAACGAATCGATTTTGTAGGTGGTATTCGTGGTTTAGGTGAGCTGAGCAAACGTGTTGATAGCGGTGATATGAAGGTTGCTTTTGCCCTTTACCCAGTTTCAATGAAACAGCTAATTGACATCGCTGATACCGGAAATATTATGCCTCCAAAAACCACTTGGTTCGAACCAAAACTTCGTAGTGGGTTGGTGATTCACGAGCTGGAGTAATATGCTATAAAATGTATCTTAAAAAGAAATGCTGGATTTCAAAAATCTGGCATTTCTTTCTAAACGATAAACTCTAAATAGTTGTCTTTATTAATAAGTTGATATTCAGAATTTACATAGTTATCCTTCCATGCTGAAGGTATTTTAAACTTGTTTGAGGTCAACTTTATTTCATATGCAAACAGTTTTCCTTCGCGTTCTTCAATCCAGTCAATTTCCTGTTGGTTGTATGTTCTCCAGAAATAGTTGTTCGAAATAATCATTTTATACGATTGTTTCTTTAATCGTTCGGTTATTATATAATTTTCCCAAAGTTGTCCAATGTCATTTCGAAGATTGAGGCTATGTAAATTAGATATTAAGGTGTTGCGTATTCCTAAATCCCAAAAATAGTACTTGCAATTCTTTGAAATTTCCTTTCTTAGGTTTTTGCTATAGGCTGTTATTCTTTTGATTACGAATACTTTTTCAAGTAAATCCAGATATCGTTCTACTGTAATTTTGTTTAGCCCAACCTGTTTGGCTATTTCGTTTAATGATACTTCATGACCAATTTGGAAGGCTAGTAATTTTAATATGTTAAAAAGTTTATCGGCATTCTTTATTTTATCAAGAACTAAAATATCTTTCAGAAGATATGAGTTTACTAGTTCTAGTAGATATTGTATCTTATCATCGTTGTCGTTTAGTCGAAAAACCTCTGGATAGGAGCCGTAAATTAATCGTTGTTCTAAATTTGAATTTGTTTCAATAGTGTTTTCATATTTCGTAAGTTCGCATTGAGCTAAAGGATAAAGATAATAGGTGTACTTTCTTCCTGTTAATGGTTCACCAGTCTGATTGGATAAATCGAATGCCGATGAGCCAGTTGCGATTATTTTAAGACCTTCAATTTCATCGATCATGATTTTTAGAATACTTCCAATATTCTGAACTTTTTGGGCTTCATCTATGGCTAGTAGCTTATTGTTTCCTATTAGTTGTCGGTATTCAATAATCCCTTTGTTTTTTAGTATTTCTGAAGTTCTAAAATCTTCGCCATTCAGAAGTATATATGGTTCATTGCATTGTTTGAGTATTTCGTTTATAAGAAAAGTCTTGCCAGTCCTACGCGCACCGAGTAGGACTATTGCTTTCCCTGATTGTATCTTTTTAGAGATTTGTTGGAGTAGTATTCGATCTATATTTGTCATCTCCATTTTTCTTCAAATATAAATAAATATATTAAAGTAACCAAAATAATTTAAAAACGGACAGTGAAGCGACCAAATTGACGATAATGAAAATTTGATAATCCAACTTAATTTCAATACTTTTTGTTTCTTATTTCAAATAGCTAAAAACAATGAAAAGCCTATCATTAACCCTTTTTGCTCTCCTTTTGGTTATTGGTTTTTCTGCCCAAACCCAAAAGCGCATTGCGCTTGTAATAGGCAGTTTTATTTGGTATGATGACTTCGCTAGTCAAATTGAAAAGAACTGAAGTATGACAATATAGATGACTATCAAAAGACTATTTCAATGGTTCGTTTTTCATTCTTCATTGTTCATGCTATCTTTGCAATAAACCTACGACTATGAGCATTGCATCAGACCTTCAGCAAATCAGATTAGCTATTCCCTCACATGTAACGCTTGTTGCTATATCCAAAACCCACCCTGTTGAGGTGGTAATGGAAGCATACAATGCAGGGCAACGCATATTCGGTGAGAATAAGGTTCAGGAAATGGTTTCGAAATTTGAGGCAATGCCCAAGAACATAGAGTGGCATCTAGTGGGTCATTTACAATCGAATAAAGTAAAGTATATTGCTCCGTTTGTTAGCCTTATTCATTCAGTGGATAGTCTAAAATTGTTGAATGTAATTAATAAAGAGGCAGAAAAGATTGATAGAGTAATTGATTGTTTGTTTCAGATTCATATTGCAGAGGAGGAGACAAAGTTTGGGCTTTCAGCCGAAGAGCTCAACGAACTTTTGTCAAACCCAGAGTTTAAACAATTGAAAAATATTAGGATCGTTGGATTGATGGGGATGGCAACATTTACAGATAACGCTGAGCATATTCGTCGAGAGTTTAAATCTCTTAAAGATTTGTTCAAAAGGATAAAGGAAAGCGATTTCTCACAAAATGATTACTTCAAAGATCTATCCATGGGTATGTCCAGTGATTATCAAATTGCAATAGAGGAGGGGAGTACAATGGTAAGGGTTGGTAGTAGTATCTTTGGTAATAGAAACTATGGAGCGTCAACTTAACCCAAAACTCAAAACCCAAAACTCAAAACAACTCCTAAACCTCCTCATTCCTTTTAAAACTCTCAAGCATTACAATTGTTTCGGTTAGTAATGACTGCTTTTCAATAGGCGTGATTTTCAACTTCGATTCAATGGTTGTAATGTAAAGATCTAAACTTTTCTTGTCAATACTACCAGCTGAATTTTCAATTACAGTGAAAGCCTCAAATGAAGCTTGATAATCGCTACTACAAAGGATTTCGATAAATACTGGCAGATAATTACTGAAATCTAGATTACTTTGCCAACATGCTGAAAGCAACCCTGTAGTGTTGGGATCTCCGATATGATTCTGAACGGAATGAGCAATGATTTCAACAGCATCCTGATTCTTTATATCACCAACCAATTCCAATATCGTTTCTTTTACTGAACGGTTTCTATTAGAATAGAGCAATTCCAATAATGGATCGACAATAAAGAGTTCTCCGTTTTCCCTAAAATCATGGATTAACGATATTATTTGCTCGTCTTTCATTGATTTCAGACTTTCAATAATAGCCTTTTGCTTCTCAGTAAGTTGAATATTGCGCATAATTATTCAAGAATTTCTGTAAAGTTAAGGAATCATTTAAATAGTTCTATAAACTGCATCTATTTTGCAACTGACAGCAAAACAGTTTTTTATATTTGTTGTTTAAATGAACATGACATACATCATACATTATTTAACACATAATAAAGTCGTTTTAGGTGTTAGCATTTGAAAAAAATATTAATTTTACTTGTTATATAGAATGTTTTCAAGATATTTACCAAAATAATTATTTTGATATGTTAAAGGGATTAACAGGAGTAAGAGCTTTTTTTGCATATAGCGTTATTTTTACAGCTCTCGTATTTATATGCTGTTCTTCTGAGAATAAGAAATCCGATAAGGTGCAAGTTGATATGAACTCGTCAGAGCAGGATAGCCTTGCCCTAAAAGGTATTAAAGCGGCAAAGCAGGTTTTCTATTCACTTCCTTCTCCTTTAGAAACAGCAATGATACTAAAAAGAGCGGGTGCTGTTTACAGCGAGGAGATTTTGAATTCTGCCGATAATACCTCACGCTATAATACCAATAAAAGCATGGCCTTGAATTTGGGTATCTACAGTACCGACCTTAGCTATGCTAGCCTTTTCGATCAAACCCAAGCATCGATTCGTTACATGACCGCTTCGAAGAAAATGGCTGAAGGGCTTGGCATACTTAATGCTATTGATAATTCTATTATCGAAAGGCTTGAAGCGAATGTAAATAACAGGGATGTAATCCTCGATCTTATTTCTGAAACGCTACTAAACACCAACTCAAACCTTGAGGAGAACGATAGGGTATCGGTTGGCTCAATTATCTTGGTTGGTGGATGGGTTGAGGGTTTGTATATTGCTATTACGCTTGCTGAGAACTCAAAAACCGATAATAGTGAGCTAATCAATAGGATAATCGACCAGAAACTATCGCTGAATACTGTTATTAACCTGCTCAATCAGAATCTGGATAACGCTGATATTAAATCGGTGTTAGCCGATGTTAACGAGATTAAAGCCATTTACGATCAGGTTAGTATTTCTGTTTCGGGCGTTGAGGCTATACCCAATAGTAAAAGCGGTGTAACAACGTTACGATCAAAAAATGTAACCTCGGTTAGCCCTGAGGTCTTCACGAAGCTCAAAGCCAAGGTTGTTGAGATTCGTAATAAATATACTTATTAAATAATTCATTACTAGATATGAAATCATTGGCTTACATTGCAATTGTCAGTATTTTCCTGGCCGCATCGTTGACCGGTGGTGCACAATGTAAGAATTTTGCAAAGAAGATATGCAAGCAGGAGCTTGCTCCTTATATTCACGATGGAAACTTCAATGCAGCAATTCTGACCGAGGGGGAAGATGCAGAGCTTTTTAAAACATTCTATGCAGGGCAGGAATACCGAATCTCGATATGCTGTGAGGAAACTCTTCCTAAAGTAGAGTTTAAAGTTTTTGATGTTGATAAAAAACTACTTTACACCAATGCGAGTAACAATTACTCAACCTCTTGGGATTTTAAGGTTGAAGCCACCCAGCAGTTGATCATTGTTGTTAAAATTCCAAGCGATGAAAATAATGCCGATATACCAACAAGTGGTTGTGTTGCTATTATGTTTGGGTTGAAAACGGAATAATTAGTGCAAAATATAAACAGAAAAGTCGCATTTATTATGCGACTTTTTTATTGCCTACAACTCTAGCTGAACAAATAACAATGGTTTGATTTAATAGATTGAATGAGTTTATTTAGCCATTAAATTTTACTCGTATTTCAACACATCTACAGGCTTCCTGCCGGAAACCCTTAACGCATGGTAAAGAATTGTGGCATAGGTTACCAAAATGGTAATCAAGATCGTTACTATCCAGTTGATAATCGATATCTCAGTATGAAACGCAAAATTATTCAGCCAATTCGTTATGTAAATGTAGGCAAGCGGCATCCCAATTAAAATGGAAATCACAATGAATCCGACAAATTTTAAAGATAAATGCTTAACAACTGAACCCCTCGAAGCCCCTAAAACCCTTCGGATTCCTATCTCTTTGGTTTTCAGTTCGGCGTTATACCCCGTAATACCAAATAACCCCAAGCACGCAATAATGATCGTGAATATCGTGAACCCCTTAAACATTTTGCTCATTTTCGTTTCGGAGATATAGAGCGTATTCAGGTAATCATCGATGAACGTAAAACTTATAACCGCTTCGGGCTCGATCTCTTTTATCCTTTTCTCGATTTGATTTAAGTTATCCTGGGTATTCCCGGGAGCTAAACGCATAATAATATTGTATGTGGACATCCCACGCAATCTTTTGCCCATGTTGTACTCTAGCACAACAGGTTCTATGGCATGATGAAGCGAAGCGAAGTGGTAATCATCAATAACACCCATTATCTCGCCCTCTCCACCAAACATACTCTCCCCCTTCTTGCCCAAAGGGTTTTCGAGTTTTAGGATATCAACCGCTTTTTTACTAAGGATAAACCGACTCGACTGTGGATTATCATCAGTAAACCCAATTCCCTCAATGAGCTTCAACCCCATACAATTGACATAATCTTTATCAACTCGAATAAATCGAATGGATGGATTTGGTTGATTGGGATCTTGGCTAAGTATGCGAAGCCCTTCAACGCTCAGCCGACTACCTGGAATATTTGAGCAGTATGTTGCGCTAACAACCGCAGGTAGTTTAACCAATTCCTCCTTAAACGAGCTGGAGTTCTGATTTACATGCTTTGATAGCGCACCAGTAGTTACTATGCTTACAAGATTTTCCTTATCAAAGCCCAACTTTTTATTCTGAAAAAACTTCATCTGCTGGTAAATACCTATGGTTGAGAATATCATAAATATTGATACCGCAAATTGGGCAATCAGGAGCGATTTCCGAAACTTATTGGATTTGCTTGATGGATCCTTTAATCCTTTAATCGCATCCATCGGTTTATACCTAGTAATGATTAATGCAGGATATAAACCCGAAACAATACCCAAACCAATGATTATTGAAATGAAATAGTACAGGTTATCGGTAACAAAAATATTTGAGAGCATGAATTGCTGCGATGCAAATTCGTTATAGTATGGTAGGATTAAATCGACTATCAGTACGGATAGCACCCCACCAACAATTGATGTTGCCATTGACTCGCCCATTATCTGCAATCTCAGCTGCCACTGCGTTGAGCCTGTAATCTTCTTTATGCCCACCTCTTTTAAGCGTTTCAACGCCAATGAGGTTGTAATATTTATGTAGTTAACCGAGACTACGATAAGAATAAAAATGGTTGATATTATAAAAACCCACACATAGGTAATATTCCCATTAACCGCTATCTCCTGCTCTAAATTCGAAAAGTGAATCTTGGTCAATGGCTGTAATCGATATTTTCGTTTACTTAATATCTCTTCACGTGTACCACCATAAACGCTCATGAACTGTACCGTAAAATCATCCATTCTAGCCAATACATTATTGAGCTTAGCCTTCTCGTCTATTCGAACGTAAGTGTACACCCCTGCCCACCATCTAGAGTTGTAAAGTTCTTTATTGGAATCGAGCATAATGCTCCTAAGCAAGCTGAACGGTACCAAAAAATCGTATTCCCAATGCGTATTCTTTGGGCAATTGGGAATAACGCCTCTTACTATGTATATATCAGTATTACCCTCGGTTACTAACTGCTTACCTATTGGATCAGCATTTCCAAAAAACTTTAAAGCCAATGATTCAGTTATAACAATCGAATTCAAATCGGTGTAGAACGCCGATTTACTCCCGGCAATTAATTTGATGCCAAATACATCGAAAACTGTAGAATCGGCAAAAAAACCGCCCTTCTCCTCAAACTTGACCGTTTCACCATTCTCCTTTTTAATGACAAAAGGGGGTATATCCAACGGGCAAACCCTTACAGCGGCTTCAATCTCAGGGAAAAAATCGCATATCTCCTTATTTAAGGGTGGGGAGGTTTTAGCCCAATACATCTGGTTGTCGCCATAATTCTCCGATATTATTCGAAATACCCTATCAGCGTTTGGAACATGACTATCATAGCTTAGCTCCCATCGAATATGCATTATCAGTACAATGGAGACAGCCACACCCAAGGCAATACTAATAACATTTAGGAATGTTATCAATCGCTGCCTATAGGCAATTCTTAGCGTGGTAACGATGAAATTTCTAAACATAAAATTCACTTTTAAAGTATAGCAGACTTTAATTCTAAGAATATGCCATTGAATATACTATCCTGACAAACAGATGCATATACTATTATCAATTGATAATATCCAATCTAACCATCCATTTATGGACGATTTACCGTCCATATTTGGACGATAAACTATTTTTCATACATTTGCTTAGCAAGAAACTTCACAATCCTCAATGAAAATCAAAGGCAATATACTTATAGTTGACGATGATTCATACATCCTCTTCTCATTGCAATCGCTTTTGGAAAGGCATTTCACCAATGTTTTAATCAGAAAAGACCCTGACGAAATACCTTCGGTAATCCACGATTCGAGCATTGATGTGCTAATCCTTGATATGAACTTCTCGTCAGGAGAAACCTCGGGTGAAGAGGGATTAAAATGGATTAATACGGTTTATAAACTCGATCAGCATATCAGCATTGTACCGATTACCGCATATGGGGGTGTGAATATGGCCGTTGAGGCGTTAAAGGCAGGTGCTGTTGATTTTATCGTAAAACCCTGGCAGAACGAAAAAATGCTTTCGACGATTACCTCAGCGTTTAACTTTTCAAAATCAAAACGAAAAATTACCCAGCTATCGGAACAAAACTCGCTGCTGAATAGAACCTCAAACATTGAAAATTTTAAGATTATCGGTGAATCGTCCGTAATGAAACGAATTTTCGAGAAGGTTGAGAAGGTTGCCAAGACCGATGCTAATGTTCTAATTTTGGGGGAAAATGGTACCGGGAAGGAGCTGTTTGCTCGCATGATCCATAGAGAATCGCTCAGAAAAGCTCAATCGTTTATCAATGTTGATTTGGGTAGTATTTCGGAAACGTTATTTGAATCGGAACTATTTGGACATCTGAAAGGAGCTTACACCGATGCAAAGGAGAATCGGATTGGACGACTCGAAGCCGCCGATCAGGGAACGCTCTTCCTCGATGAGATTGGTAATATCCCCTTTATATTGCAAAATAAGTTACTTTCAGTATTGCAGAATCGAGAGATTTTCAGATTGGGAAGCAATCAGGCCATTCCTATCGATACCAGACTAGTTAGTGCAACCAATCAGGATATCTACAGCATGGTTAATACTGGGCTTTTCCGTAACGATCTGTTTTACCGAATTAATACCGTAGAGATTATTATACCACCATTAAGGAATCGCCCTGAGGATATTCCATTTATTGCAAATTTCTTTGTCGGAAAATATTCTGCTAAATACAAGAAGAGAATTAAACCCTTATCGAATCAGGTGATTAAAAGGCTTCAGCAGTATGATTGGCCTGGTAATGTTCGTGAACTCCAACATTCAGTTGAAAAAGCGGTAATTCTTTACGATGGAAGCGAGCTGCTTGTTGATGATTTCACCTTTAGACGCGAACCAACAGCTTTGCAATTGATTGATGACTACAATTTGGACCGGATAGAAAAAAACGCAATAGTTAACTGCTTAGCAAAGCATAAGGGGAACATTACCAAAGCAGCTGAAGAATTGGGGTTAACACGAGGTGCAATTTATCGTAGATTTGAAAAGCATGGAATTACATAGCATTAGACTCAAGCTAATCATCCGAATATTGCTACTTGGTGCATCCATCTTCTTTGTGGCCTATCTAATATTTGGGCTAAACCAATACGTAAGGGCTGCGTATGCGGCTGTTATTCCCATTATCATTATCGTTGAAATCATAAAATTTCTGGATAGGAACAACCAAAGAATTAACGATTTCTTTAATTCAATACTATGGGATGATTATAGCATTTCGCTACCACAAAATTTAAAAACTAAATCCTATAATGATTTAAGCACAACCGTTAATCAGCTTAATAATAAACTATTAAAGCTGCGAAAGGACAATTTCGCTCAACTTTTCTTTATCGAATCATTGGTTAATGAAGCGCTAATCGGATTACTTGTAATTGATAGCAAATCGCAGGTTTTTTTCGTCAATAAATCGTTTGAAGGGTTAACAGGAAAGAAAATACGTAAATTACAACCCATCAATAAAGAACATGAATTCTTATGGTCGCAGATAAAGGATATAAAAATTAACGAGAAAAGGGCTATAGACATCTCTATGGATGGGGTAAAAAATATCCTGCTATTTCAAACCTCCCAATTTGTTATAGAAAAAGAGAATTATCGACTTTTTTCCGTCCAAAGTATTAATCTTGAAGTTGAGAATACGGAGATTGAAACATGGAAAAAGTTGATTCGGGTTCTATCGCATGAAATACTAAACACAACAACACCTATTCTTTCGTTAAGTCATACACTCTATGATATTGCACAGGATAAGAGCATTGAGCAAAATACTACTATTGATAAATTGAGCTATGGTTTAAAAACAATCATTGAGCGAAGTTCGGGTCTTGTTAAGTTTACTGATGCTTTTCAAAAGATATCAAAAATCCCTGAACCAGAAAAGGTTCAAATTGATACTAATGATCTATTCTTAAAAATCACCTCATTATTCGATAGCCAATTTAAAACCAATGGGATTGAGTTTTTTTGCGAGATATACCCTAATGCGGATAAACTATATGCTGACAAGTATCAGATTGAACAGGTGATGATAAACTTGATTAAAAATGCTATTGATGCTGTGAAGGGTACTCCAAAAGGAGTAATAAATATAAAAATTTCACGAGCCTTATCGGATAGTATTCATATTGAAGTGATTGACAATGGACATGGAATTCACATAGATAAAATGAATCAAATATTTACGCCATTTTTTACAACTAAAGTTGATGGGAATGGTATCGGATTAGCTTTCTCCAAGCAGGTTATGAAACTTCACAATGGCGATATTAACCTATTCTCAGAACATGGTAATGGAACTAGGGTGATTTTGAATCTTCCAAGTAAAAAAAACCTAATTTAACGTGAGTTCGACGTAAGAAACAATTTAAATGCTATGTTATCAGTATTTTACTTTGGTTGAGAGAAATGGAACCGAGCTTGCGAGTTCGGCGTAGCCAATGATGGGAAAATGGAACTGGAGCGTAGCGGAACTCGACGTAGTCAATATTGGAAGAAAAAAGTTAGAAGTAACTCCAATATTCCCTGCCTACCGGCAGGCAGGCATTATTCCAATCCTCCAAAAACATAATACTAGCATTTAATTCCTAGTAAATAATGATATAACAAGTATTTTTATATCGAACTTACGTTAATCTACTCGTTGAGTTTTTGTTTTATAAAAGTTCCAGTAATGGATTTTGTCGATTTTGAGAGCTCCTCTGGCGTTCCCTCAAATACTAATTCTCCCCCTTTTTCACCACCATCTGGACCGAGATCAATAACCCAATCTGAGCTCTTAATAATTTCCATATTATGCTCAATTACTATCAGGCTATGCCCTTTTTGTAGTAAAGCATTGAAGGCATCAAGGAGTTTTCGAATATCATGAAAGTGAAGTCCAGTTGTAGGTTCATCGAAAATGAAGAGATGTGGCTGGGTAGCCTGATCTTTTTGAAGGAAAGAGGCGAGTTTTACCCGTTGGCTCTCACCACCGCTAAGCGTACTAGATGCTTGACCTAGCTTGATGTAGCCTAATCCTACATCCTGCAATGGTTTTAGCCTTTCATTTATTTTCTTTTCTGTTGAGGATTTCCCACTATCAAAGAATTCTATTGCTTGATTTACCGTCATTTCGAGGATTTCGAAAACATTTGAACCATTATATTTTACTTCGAGCACATCCTCTTTGAAACGTTTTCCATTGCATGTTTCACAAACAAGGGTGACATCGGCCATGAATTGCATTTCAACGGTAATAATCCCTTCTCCCTGACACTCCTCGCATCGACCACCCTCAACGTTAAACGAGAAGTGCGATGGTTTATAGCCACTACGCTTTGCGTATGGTTGTTCCGATAGCAGTTTACGAACCTCGTCCCAAGCTTTAATATAGGTCACAGGATTACTCCTTGATGATCGTCCTATAGGATTCTGATCAACCATTTCAACGCCTTTAATTAAATGCGAATCTCCTTTAATTAAATCGTGCTGACCTGGTCGTTCGCCCGATCCTGTTATCATTTTTGAAAGGGCAGGGTATAGAACACCTTTTACCAATGATGATTTTCCCGAACCGCTAACCCCTGTAACTACGGTCATTACGTTTAATGGGAATTTTACATTGATATTTTTAAGGTTATTCTCTCTTGCCCCCAAAACTTCAACGAAATTTGACCATCTACGACGAGGCGATGGAATCGATATCTTTTCTACATGATTGATATAATCTGCTGTGAGGCTTTTTTTTGCTTTTTGAAGATCTTTCATATCGCCCTCGAAAACAATTTCGCCTCCATGCCTCCCCGCCAAAGGACCAATATCGATAATATGATCGGCCGATTTAATTATCTCCTCATCGTGTTCAACAACGATAACGGTATTACCTAAATCTCTTAAATCTTTTAAAACTCCAATTAATAGCTGAGTATCCCTTGAGTGTAAACCAATACTTGGCTCATCAAGGACATATAGCGAGCCAACAAGGCTACTCCCCAATGATGTGGATAGATTAATTCTTTGTGACTCCCCACCCGAAAGGGTAACCGATAATCGGTTAAGTGTTAAGTATCCAAGCCCAACATTTCCAAGGTAATTGATTCGATTTTTTATTTCGGTAAGAATCCTTTTTGCAATTTTATTATCATGCTCGCTTAATTTGAAAGTATCAAAAATGGTAATCAGTTCAGAAACTGGTTTATTCACCAAATCATGAATGGTAAAACCATTGATCTTTATGTATGTGGCCTCTTTTTTTAACCTTCCACCTTTACATTCGGGGCAAATGGTTTTACCCATATACCTCGAAAGCATTACCCTGTATTGAATCTTGTACTTTTTTTCTTCGAGATGCTTGAAAAACTTATGTAATCCATCAAAATCTTTCGTTCCACCCCAGAGTATGTATTTTTGCTGGTCGCTAAGCTGATAGTAGGGTTTATGAATTGGGAAATCATACTTTTGAGCACTCTTAATAATCTGCTCCTTATACCAGCTCATGGTTTCACCTTTCCAGCAAACCACAGCATCCTCGTATAGCGATAAACTCTTGTTTGGGATTACAAGCTCCTCATCGATGCCAATGATTTTTCCATAACCCTCGCACCTTGGGCATGCGCCCAAAGGATTATTGAAGCTGAAAAGATGCTCGCTTGGCTCTTCAAACTCAATTCCATCCTTTTCAAATAGGTTCGAAAAGTTTTCCTCAACGATATCATCACCCTTGTAGATTTTTAGAAGGCATTTGCCTTCACCCTCAGCAAAAGCGGTTTGCACTGAATCTGCCAAACGGCTAATGAAATCATCGGAATGGGAGACTGAGAATCTATCGATGATTATTCTGAGGGTAGCACCTGATATCTTTAATAAATCGCGTGTACCCTTTTCATCAATTCGAATAACCTGATCACCCACTTCAATCCTTGTAAACCCCTCCCTTACTAGCTCTGCTAACTTATCACTTAACGAACAGTTCTCGCAAGAATTGAGCGGAGAAAGGAGAATCATCTTTGTTTCATCGGGGAATGAGCATATATGGTTAACCACATCGGTAACGGAGTGTCTTTTAACTTCTTTGCCTGAGATGGGGGAGTAGGTCTTACCAATTCTAGCGAATAGCAGTTTAAGATAATCATATATCTCGGTTGATGTACCAACCGTTGAACGAGGGTTTCTAGAATTAACTTTTTGCTCTATGGCAATGGCAGGCGGTATTCCCGATATAAGATCGACCTCTGGTTTTGTAACCCTTCCAAGGAATTGTCGGGCATACGACGAAAGGCTCTCAACGTACCTACGTTGACCTTCTGCATATATAGTATCGAATGCTAAGGATGACTTTCCTGAGCCTGAAAGTCCTGTTATTACTATTAATTTGTTTCGAGGAATATCAAGGCTGATATTCTTAAGATTGTGAACCCTTGCACCCCGAATGGCGATTATATTCTTTGATTCTTTCCGAGACATTCTCTTCAAATTGACCTGCAAAGGTATGAGTTTATTAACAATAATTGAGCTGTTTTGTATGATGAGTTCGCTTAATTAACAAAGTTCTTATCGATGAAACTTTTTACAGGATCATTCAGTAAAACATATAACGCAATGATTATTTTGATATTTTTTCAGCAATGATTTGATATTTAAGATTAAATTTTCTTTGATTATTTGAAAAATTCCATTTATTTGCATAATAATTGATTTGTAATAATAACTCATACTAATAATCTGCCTATCGAAGAAACTCTACCCATTAACCAATACAGTTAGGAGGTAGTTGTGGATGCTTATAAACTAAGCGATTATGAACTCGTAGAGGAGTTTGTAAAAGGCAGAAATTCTGCAATTGAGGTTTTAATCCGGCGACATCAGAAAAGGGTTTGCAGCTATATTCTGCTTCTTGTTAAAAAACAGGATGTTGCCGAGGATATTTTTCAGGAAACTTTTATTAAAGTGATAAAATCCCTCAAAGAGGGAAAATACGTTGATGCCAATCGGTTTGCATCGTGGGTGATGCGCATTGCTCATAACCTTATAATTGATCATTTCCGCAGAGAGAAACAATCGAAGATGATCTCCAAGGATGCCTATGAGGCTGATATTCTCAATCACCCTCAGTATTCCGATAAAACAATAGAGCAGGAGGTCGTTTTTGAGCAAATACTTACCGATATAAGGAATCTTATCGATCAACTGCCCGATGATCAGAAAGAGGTGGTTTTGCTTCGATATTACGCTGACCTCAGCTTTAAGGAGATTGCCGAACAAACTAATGTCAGCATCAATACTGCACTTGGAAGAATGAGGTATGCAATAATTAATATGCGAAAGATTAAGGAGGCGAATGGAATGATACTTACCGCTTAGCGTGAGCTGGTTTTCGAATTCGCTAAATGTTAAAATTGTAATCATGTAATAATGCCTATCTATTGGCCTAGCAGGTTAAAGGTAGGCATTATTCCTTTAATAACTTCGTTGAACTTGCAGGCTCGGTTTTTGCATTTCATATCTACTGGTTTTGTAAAACACAGATACCCATCTAACCTTGCAATCCCTTACGTCGAGCTCACATAAAACATAATCTTGTTGGAACCCTTCAATTACATCAGAGTAATTAAGCCGTTTAGAATAAGGCATCAGGTTTCGTTGAGTAGAATTACCCATTGGTTGATTTTTTTTTATTCAACGCTTCAAATTATAAATATTTGCCTTCTGTAAGTTAATTTGTAATCGCCATTAGGTCAGCTAAAGCCATTATTCTTTGGCTTAGCAACCTGATTATAATAAAAAACTATAATAACGTGAGTTCAATATAAGGATGCTTATTATATCATTATTTATTAGTGCTTTAATACAAATATTATGTTTTTGGAAGATTGGAATAATGGAGTAATGGGGTTACTTCTAACTTACTTCATCCAATATTCCATTTTTCCAATATTCCATTTTAACCCCAAAAGTAAAATACTGATAATATGGCGTTTAAATTATTTATTACGTCGAACTCACGTTATAATATGCTGTAAATGCAAAGAATACTGAAACTAAATAGTATCCCTGAACAGTCAATAATTTCAAAGGATTTTGGTAGAATAGACTACTGTGATTCGTTCAAAGTTACCATTCGAACCGATAATAGTATAGACAGTATTCTTACAATTATTTTTAGAACCCCTACATGGGTTGATTATCTAGTTTTAGTTAGAAATTTTGTTGTCAAAATATTTGGTTTGAAGACGGAGAGCAATAAAAATATAAAGGTTGCAAATTACTATCCAGTTGGAGCAAAAGCAGTTTATTTTACTGTTATTGATAGGAATGATAATGAGATTGTTATGGCTGAAGATGATTTGCATCTATATTTTAGGACATCGGTAATGGTTGATAGGAAAAGAACGCACTCAATTATTTATCTAACCACATTGGTCAGGTTTCATAGCATTTGGGGACGAATATATTTTCTTCCAGTAAAGCCATTTCATCGAATAATAATAAAATCTATTATGAAACAATTATTAAAAAACTAATAAATATGAAGTTTAGCAATTTAATTTCAATGGGTAGGATAATCGCCCTACTAATTTTAGTATTAGGCGTTATTCACGATATTGCCACTTACACACCTTTAGTCCAAGGAGGTTTATCATGCTTAACGCCCCCCAATTTAAGGGCGATGCTTTATATGAGCCTAGTATGTGGCACATCCTTAATACTAAGCGGATTGATAATATACTTGCAATTAAAAAGGATTCAAGAGTATCCAGTAGTAATAGATTCAACCCTTTTAATAGGAGCCTTTTTGGCCTTAACTGGTGTTTTTTCGGTTATATATATGTTCGATAATCCTTTTGCATGGTTAGCCCTTATATTAAACGTATTAATGTTTGGAATTATTTATACAATCAGTAACCATATTAAAAAACAAAAATAATTATGAAATCAACCTTTTTAATTATTGGAGGTGTAATGCAGCTATTGCTTGTATTCCTTCATATTAGCATTTTTTTTAGCATACCACAAAACCCTGATTTAAATGCAAATGCAAAAGAATCGGCTTATATTTTTAATGCGTGCGTAACTATAACTGTTATGTTTTTTGCTTATGTGTCTTTTTTTAAGCGACAAGAATTGATCAATTCAAATATTGGAAGAATTGTTGCTTTTTTTATAGCGCTATATTATATAACACGTGGGCTTGTAGAGGTTATTCTGAGAGGTATTAACCCTTTGTCGTTAAGTGTGTTAATCGCTATTGCGGTGTTATACATGGTAGTGTTAATTCCTTCAAAGAAAAAGCAGGTATAGGTTTAATAGATGCTTGATGGATACAAATGTCGTTGATTGAGGACAATAATACGAATCCTTCACTCAACGACATTTGACTTATTATAACGTCAGTTCGATGTAAGAAACAATTTAAGTGCTATGTTATCAGTATTTTGCTTTGAGGGGAGAAATGGAATGATGGAAAAATGGAATATTGGAAGAAAAAAGTTAGAAAAAACCCCATGATTCCACTATTCCATCATTCCAATACCAAATGATAAACTTGTAACAAATTACAATTTAGAGTATTACTACCATTTCTTAAATCGAACTCACGTTATTATAGATTCAGAGGGTTGTAGTTAAACGTTACTTGTTGGTTTAGTAACCTTTCGCTATTCTTTAAAGATAAGAGATTGTGGCTTAAAGTTTAAGGTTCTGTTTTAAGATATTGTGGAACGCTAAAGAAATATCGCCACTAAGACTCAAACCTGCCTGCCAGTAGGCAGGGTAGGCAGGCTACAGTTCCATCATTTCAATACCATATGAGAAATTTGTAACAAATTGCGATTTAGAGTATTACTACCGTTTCTTAGATCGAAATCACGTTGTTATTAGGGCATTAATAGTATCACCCCTCTGGGCTCAATGCGCTGGTAGCTGTAGATGAAAACGCCGTTAGGCGTGATATCTCGGTATAAGGGAGATTCCTTATTTATCCTAAACACTGTAGGTGTGGTATAGAATGACACCTTATATTATAATCAGGGATTTTTCTTTGTATGAAAAAGTTTATCATCAAATATTTAAACAATTTCTAAGTTTTGAACTATAGCATAAAAAAACAACCGAATGTACTTGTTGCATAATTCATGCTATGATAATCCAAACTTTAATTGTTTGCCACTTCGATAGTTCTTCCACATCTACCAATACTATTGAATACACCAACTTTAATGATCCCTTTTTTGCTAATAGGCTGAGTATAAATGGGGGAATCTGTTGTTGGTTCAGTACCATCGGTTGTGTAGTGGATGCTCCAACTCGGGAATTGGGCGTTGACGTAAACTAACCCATCTTTTACGCGAACACCTGCTGTGGGAATTCTATAGCTGAAACCTCCTGCATAGTGATCTAAACGTGGTAATTCGTTTTTTGCTAAAACATTCACGAAACTGGTAAACGCATTTTGGTAGAGCTGCAACGAGGTCGATTTATTCTTCTCTGTAGCCCATTCAGGATCTTTTGCCCATGCCCTTTCAACCAACCCAAATATTTTGGGAATAAGCATGTACTCCAACTTTTCGGGCGTAAAGAGGTTTTCGCTCCATAGCAACCCTTGAACGCCAATAATATTGGTTTTGCCATAATCGGTTAAACGATCCTTTCCAATAAAGTATGATGGATCTACGGGATTGCCAAATCGATCCTCTGTTGAGTTCTTGTAGTAATTAAAGGGTATAAAGTAGAAAGGTTTCTCAATCCCAACAAATCCACCCCAGTAGTAGCCTGGCTCATAGAAAGATTTTTGGGTGGCAAGGTCGAAGTAGTTGTTGCTCACACACGATAGGATTACCTTATACCCTGCATTTGCCAAGCGGTATGGAAGGTCTTCGTTACCCCATCCGATCATATTATTCCATACGTTAACCTGAAAGTTAGCCTTTGTGAAGTCGGGGTTTGGAATCATAACTTTATTCCCGTCGAGGGATGTTTTACGTAGGGCTATCTCTTCCCATCCAGAAAGGAATAAGTTACGCTTATCTAGAACATCCTTCAATTTTCCATAGTAGTGGTACCAAAGATCATCGGTATTGTGCAAGGTTGGATCGCTATTAATTAGGGCATTACAAATGGGCGATTTTTCCCAAACACCAGCAGGAACCTCATCGCCACCAAGGTGAATGGTCGATAGCGGTGCGTTGGCCTCTCTGTACATGCTCTGTATCTCGTCAATTACTTTCTCCATAAATCGGTAGGTTGAAGGGAGTGCTACATTCATAACATTATCGGTCCAAAGCTGAGCCGATAGGTAGGACGATTTGTCGTTTATATCACGCAGTAGGTACTCTTCGGCGGCTTGTTTATTTCCAATAGCCATAAAACGCTCGTAGCGTGCATCCATCGATTTAATTGCTGCTCGGGCATGCCCCGGTGATTCTATTTCGGGAATAACCTCTATATGCCGCTCGGTGGCATATTTTAGTATGCCTATGAAATCCTCACGGGTGTAGTATCCGCTCCCCGATGATTTATCAACATCAGGTCCCGATGAAAAGGAAGCGGGTAGAAACGATTTGCTGTCGAGCGTATGCCCCCTTCTTGCACCAACCTGAGTCAGCTCTGGTAACGAGGGTATCTCAATTCGCCAGCCTTCATCATCGATAAAATGGAAATGCAGAACGTTGAGCTTGTACAACGACATTAGGTCAATTATCTTTTTAATTTCCGATGATGGTTGAAAATTACGAGCCACATCAAGCATAATGCTCCTAAATCCAAATCGTGGTTCATCATTAACCTCGATGCATGGAATGCTTATAGGCGTTTTTGTTCCAGCCCATACATTATGTGGTAATAGCATTTTTAATGATTGGATTCCGTAAAATATTCCTTTTGCCGTTGACGCACCAATTTCAATGGTATTCGGTTTAACAATAAGTTGGTAACCTTCAGGGGCAGAATCTATTTTCTTTAAGATGATGGTATTCGGTTGCGAACCAGTGTGAACCTTGCTTTTAAATATAAACTCTAGCTGATCTATTAAATAGTTAGCCTCTTGCTGAAACCCTTCCTGATTAGCTATTTTAACATCGCTTGATAGGCTGAAAAATCCTCCGTTTTCCTTGTAGTCAACTGGTGTTGGAAATATTTTTGTTATTCTATCAGAGGGTATCGAGGGAATCAAGCTATTCTGCTGATAAATAATCTCAGGGGTAATGTATCCAACTTTATCCTCTTTGGGAGGTAGTATTTTATAGCTTGCGATCGTTTCTCCTTTGCTAGGAGTGTTATCCCATACAATATAAGGTGCAAGGGGTGCATCGGAGAAGTTAATAAAATTACCCTCTGTTACGTATGATAATTCAACGGTTTCATCTGCCTTTACCCCTTTGAAAAGCCTATTTGGGGCTAGCCTGTATATATCCCCGTTAATATGCTTGATATGAAACCCTTCGCTTATGGATGCTGAATCGATGTTTCGGATATTGCTAAAATATATACTCCACCCTGTTGATGGGAATAGTGTTTTGCTAGAATTGTGAAAGGTCAGCTTTGAGAAAAACTGAGACTCTCCCTGATGCATATTTTCAATTAGTTCCCATTTGACTTGTAAATTGTTAATATCAAAAACATTTGATGTTTTCTGTGGATAGGATGTTAGGCATACAGTACTAAATAGCAATGCAATAAGGTAACGGCTAAGATGTTTCATAATAGAAAGGTTGCTTTATTAATGAGGTATTTGCTAAGTTATTTATTGTAAGATATTGATTATTAAATAATTATGGAATAATAAATGAAATAGAGTAAATAAACCTTATTTTGGATTCAAAAGTGCAGAATATTAGCTTTAAAAGCAATTTTTTTATCAAAGTATGGTAGTTAGTATATGTAAGGAGGTAACCCAAATTATTCTTTTCAATAATTTGGGCTTAGAGTAAAATAAAAGTATTAGGTATTCGTTTTTATTTAAAACAAAATCGATTTGCCTATGACTCAAAAATCTACTCACTACTTTTTTCAATACGCTCATTTTGCCGGAAAAGAACAATCATTACTTATTAACTCGGATATTTCGCTCGATGTTGATTATTGGCTATCGTTAAAACTCGAAGAGTTGATTTCCAGTGCACCCGAAGTACCCGATGAGCTGATAAAAAGAATATTGAAAAAAGCGAATGTTTGCTAAGCCGGAAAAATTTCCGGCTTTTTTCTTGTTTTTATTTTTTTTGCGTGATATATTTGTGATATCAAAATAATATTAAAACGATATGGAAAAAATTTTTAACCCTAAGTCCGGATACCTGATATTAACGGTATTCATCTTGTCATTGGCGAGTATTATTACTACCGTTATTATGACCGAGAACCCATTGTACTTAATAGGAATAGTGATTATTCCTTTAATTGCCCCTGGGTTTATTATTGTCAACCCGAACGAATCCTCTGTTCTTGTCCTGTTTGGAAAGTACATTGGAACAATTAAGGAGAATGGCTTCTTTTGGGTTAACCCATTCTATGTAAAGAAACGAATTTCTTTACGGGCAAGGAATTTCGATAGCCAACCCATTAAGGTTAACGATAAGGTTGGTAACCCGATAATGATTGGGTTGGTGCTTGTTTGGAAGGCTGAGAATACCTTTAAAGCATCATTCGATGTCGATCAGTACGAGCATTTTGTTGTAGTGCAAAGCGATGCCGCTCTGCGTAAGCTAGCAGGCATGTTTCCCTACGATAACTTTGAGATCGAAGAAGCGACCATAACCCTACGGGCAGGTGGTGAGGAGGTTAACCATCGTTTGGAAACTGAACTAAGAGAGCGATTGCAAATTGCTGGTATTAACGTAATTGAGGCGAGGATAAACTATATTGCCTACGCTCAGGAAATTGCAGGTGCGATGTTACGCCGCCAACAAGCAACGGCTGTGGTTGCCGCTCGAGGTAAAATTGTTGAAGGGGCTGTAGGTATGGTTCAAATGGCTTTAGAACAGCTTTCGGAAAAGCAAATTGTTCATTTGGATGAGGAGAAGAAGGCTGCAATGGTTAGCAACCTAATGGTTGTGCTTTGCTCCGACGAATCGGCTCGCCCAGTAGTGAACACTGGAACACTTCATCAGTAATAAGCAATTTATAAAACTTATTGCATATGTCGATTATTGATGATTACAAAATAATTGCTCAGCAACAAGGCTTTATATTCGAGAGTATTGAGAATGAAAAAACTTTCATGATTCCAAACGATAGAATGCTTAACTCAAAAACCTTTTTGTTGAGCAAAGACGAGATGGTTTACTAAGCGAATGACATAAGTATGAGTAATACATATTCAGGCGAAAATACTCCTATTCCGTGTGATCTTAGCGATTTAAAGGCTGAAATAAGCAAGCACTTTTGGAATGATTTTATAGCAGGTAGAAAGATCATTAAGATGAATAATTCATGCCTCGATAAGCATTTAGCAATTCCCACTAATTAGTATTGAGTAGTTAGGTAGCTTTTTAAAATAACTTGGAAGGAGGGTATAACATGAAAAAAGATAAAAAAATGATATTAGGATATATTTTAGGTGGATTACTAGTTTTTGTATTAGTGCCTTCTATTATTGATATAATTACTACTTCATTTGATAATGTATATAGATTAGAAATCATCCAAAATTCGATAATAAAATGGATTATCATCATAATATTGCTTGTAGTAGGATTAATATATGGAATTTGGTCAGTGATTATTCAAAACACTATAGGGGAAGGCGGACCTTTAGAAATAGGAAATGTTGAAATAAGTCCCAAAACAAAAAATCTTGTTGTATCGGGACCATATAAAAACACAAGAAACCCGATGCTATTTGGAACCTTTTTAATATATCTTGCTTATGCTCTATTTATTAATTCAATAATCGCTGTTGTTTTAGTCATTGCAATTTTTACTTTTATGTTGAGTGTTGTTGTGAAAATGGAAGAAAAGAGATTAACAAAAGATTTTGGAGAGCAATATGAGGAATATCGAAAAAAGGTATCAATGTTCATTCCATGGTTTCAAAGAAAATTGAATAAATAGACAATTTGGTTATTAGTTATACATCGTGGATTGGAGTATGGAGGTTGCTTATAAGAACGTCGCCTAACAGCTGCAAAAAATAATTGGGGCAGATGGTTAGAGAAGAAAGTCTTTAGTATTACAGGAAATGTTTTTCGTGGGATCGAGACGCAGCTTCGAACCCCCCAGCTCTTTTTAGTAGCAGGTGATATTGAGGATAATAGATTTACGTATTGCTAAGAGTTATCTCGAACTTTGGGATAAATAATCTTCTGTTAAAATCGTTATTGGAATCGATTATCTTCAATCGATAGCAGCGTTTAAAGGTAAACTGATAGTTGGAATTGAATGAAATGGTTTTGCTGTAAGGTTTGAGTCAACATTCAATGATATTCAAGGGTTTGTAGTTGATATCTTACTGAAATTCAACAAACAGGGATATTAGGTTGAATATTCCTTATTATGCGAATGCTCTTTTAACAAGTTATTATTAATTTTTTTTATGGCTAGTAAGAAATCCTTTGTACTTAGAATTGATCCTGAAAAAATGGAGGCTGTTGAGAAATGGGCTGCCGATGAGTTTCGGAGTTCCAACGGACAGCTTGAGTGGATTATCGATCAGGCTCTTAAGAAGGCAGGGCGTTATAAGATGAGATCAGTGAAGGATTCGAACGAAAAAAGTAATCAAGATATAACAAGTGATGATAAGAACTAAGTACTCCTGCCCTAAGTGTGGGGGTCATGAATTCGAACTTGGCGAAGTATTCATGGCAGGGAGTGTAATAGCCAAAATAATGAACCTTGAGTTCAAAAAATTTTCGACAGTAACATGCACCAAGTGTACATTTACTGAGCTATATAAGACTCCAAAGAAGGAGATGCAGAATGTTTTGGACTTTGTAATTGGAAGGTAATATAACGTGAGTTCGATGTAATATCTGAATTATCTGCTTGTTTATTAACATTATATCCTTAATGATTAATTGGAAGAATGGAATAAAAATATTAGAAGAAACCCCATTATTCCATCATTCCTTCATTCCATCACCAATAAAATAATTTTGTAACAAATTGCAATTTAGAGTATTACTATTGTTTCTTAGATTGAACTCACGTTAATATAATAATGGATAAAAAATTTTTATAAAAGAAAAAAAAGCGCTGAGAAAAAGAACCAGGAGGTCCAAAAGGACCTCCTGGTCGGTATTAATTTAAAACAATAAATCAACAGTCTAGAAATTAATGAGGTTTGCTATATGGCATGCAACGACACCTGCAGTTTCAGTTCTTAACCTAGATGTACCTAGGCTAATCTCTTTGAAATTGTGTTGAATTGCTATACTTACTTCATCGGGGCTAAAGTCACCCTCTGGGCCAATCAGAATAGTTGATTTCTGGTTAGATTTAATCTCATCCTTTAAGTGGCTTAGGTCTTTTTTATAACAGTGAGCAATGAAAAGCTCCCCATCATTTTTGGCTTCAATAAACTGTTTAAACGAAACCATTTGATTCAGCTTCGGGAGATAGGCCTTAATTGATTGTTTCATGGCTGAAACAATAATTTTTTCGAGCCTTTCATTGTTAACTGTTTTGCGTTCGGAGTGCTCGCAGAGCAAAGGGGTAATCTCATCGATTCCTATTTCGGTTGCTTTTTCGAGAAACCACTCAAACCGTTCGATGTTCTTCGTTGGGGCAATAGCTATGTGTAGGTAATGGTTCCGTTTTTCAAATTCATAGACTGCCTCATAAACTTCAACCATACATCTTTTGGGCTCGGGTTTAACAATACGGGTTTTAAACAAACCTCCCTTGCCATCTACAATGGTTATTTCGTTACCTACATCAAGTCGTAGGACTCGAATACAGTGCTTCGACTCCTCCTCGCTTAGAGTGTATAAATTACCTGTAATATCGGGGGCGTAGAATATTTGCATTTCATTAATGATAAGGATGTATAATTCTTTTTCATTTCAAATATACCATTTTTGAAAGTGTTGCTACCTTTATGGCTCTAGAAAAATTCGGATGACAAGAATTGGATTGCTATCGGATACGCATGGGCATTGGGATGAGAGACTTGCCTCTTTTTTTGAAGGATGCGATGAGATATGGCATGCCGGGGATATCGGTAGCCTTGATGTTGCCGATGCAATGGCTAGGTTTAAGCCCTTTAAAGCCGTTCATGGGAATATTGATGATAATAGATTAAGGGTTATATATCCCAAAATTCAGCGATTTACCTGCGAAGGGGTCGATGTTTTCATAACGCACATTGGAGGAGTTCCAAGCAGGTATGAGCGAGCGATAATTCCAATTATTGAAACCAATCCTCCAAAACTTTTTATATGTGGGCATAGCCATATACTCAAAGTTATGTTCGATAAGAAAAGAGACTTTTTATATATGAACCCAGGTGCTGCCGGAGTTAGCGGCTTTCATAAGTACCGAACTGCTCTACGGTTTTCAATAGATGGTTCAGATATAAAAGACCTTGAGGTATTAGAAATACCTCGCAGCAGCTGATTTGTATTATTTCTTAACCTCAGTGGTAGTCTCCTTTTTCTCTTTTTCTTCCTCTTCGCTTGACGATTTTTCCATTTTATTCAACACATCGCTATTGTCATCACCCATTTGTAGCTGCTTGTAGCGCTCACGTGCAGTGTTTAATGTGTTATTTGTACCAATTAGATAGTTGTACTTTTGCTGCCCTAATGGGACTTTCACCTTACGGTCGCTTGCTTTCAGTAATTTAATGGGCGCAACAAAAGCATCGTTGCTCGATGATACCTGCATAGCACCTTTGGTATAGCTGAATACGTAGTATTTATCGTCGCCAAGGTGGATGTAAAGGGTCATGAAGTCGCCGCTTCGCCGTTTAACAATTTCAATAAATCCATTGACTCTTTTGTTTACCTGAATATTGCCAATTGTACCTATACCAATCTTCCCTGATGAAATGAAAGAACGAGTTCGTTGATTCCATTTCAACTTAACATCGGCTAGGGTAATGGTGCTTTCAAATCCACTTGGTACTTGAGTTGGTGCACCAAAAAGGGAAATCTGCGATAGGGCTATTAAAACATTTTTGGGTTCGACATTCTCGAATAGCGTTTTCCTGACAATTTTTCGGCTTAAATCAACCTTGTCGAGCATAGCGTAGGAGTTTAACTCAGTAGCCATAGCCTCCAACGCTTTTTGGCTGAAGAAGAAGTTTATTTGGAGTATAGCATCGAGGGTAATCGTATTGTCCTCAAGTTTGTGTATTATATTTCCATTCGCTTTAAGTTTAACCTGTCCAAGTTCGATGGGTAAAACAATTTTACCCTCCCCGAACATCATGCAAAAATCTTTTTGAAGGCTAACGGTATTCCCTGATGTGTCGGGGTTGAATATTTTATAGGCAGGGCCAATGGTAAAGCGTCGGTTAATCTTGTTGAAGTTCATATACCCTGAGGCAAGAACAAATGGGGTATCGTCATAATCCTTGCGAATACCTAAGATTGAACCATACAGCTTAATCGAATCCTCGGTTATTATGCTACCATTAATCAGCTTTGCAAAGTTTATGTTTTGTGGCGTTTCAGAAATGGGTATTAAAATGCTGTCGGGGTTGATCAACGCTTCAAACTTAACCGCATTCGGATTAAGCTTATAGCATTTGAAGATTGGTCTTGCTCCCCCGTTAAAATAGAGGAATTTGTCGGGAGCATTTAGTGCAACCTTCCCAATAAAACCAAATTCGGGGCTAAGCTTAAAGCTATCGGGTTCGGTAATAGCTCCATTACCGAATGTTTTGTGGCTCTCATTGACGCCAATTTCGGTAAGCGTAATGGTTTCAACCGAGTCTCTCTCATCGATGTAATCGTAAAGACCTTTCCCCGAATATTTTTTTCTGCTTGATATTAATACATCTGCATTGTAGATTTTATGGTATCGTTTTGGAATGCTTGCCGATACAACGGATTTGTCTATTGGGAGGATTCTTCGCAGAGGTTCAATGGTTATTTTTTTATCGATTGGGTAGATTGCTGCATCAGCAACAAGAATATACTTAACCGAATCGGCATTAAGGCTTGAATTTTTTAGGTTATACTTCGCCATTGGGGCGAAAAAGTAGAGCGAATCCTCATCGAAACGTGTTGAGTAAAAAACCGAACCCGATGGAATGCTATCCCTATCGGCCATGTTTGATATGTGAAATTTTTCAACCTCAACGGCTCCCTGACGACCACCGGTTGACATGGACAAGTCGTTATTGTCGAGATTCCAGATAAATTTATCGAGGTGTGTTTCGTACCTAAGGGGTTGCATTTTTGCAAAAATACTAACGCCATTTTTGTTGAATAACCCTTGACGAGTGAGGAAGTCGATTTTAGCTTTCAGCTGAATTGTTTCAAACGAAACAGAATCGGAGCCAGGAACATATAAATCTAAACTGGTTGAGTCGGTGATAAAATCGTTGGCGTTGAATTCGTATTTAGCGGATACCAATTTAGCATTATCGAGCCTGGTAGTACCATCGCCGGTTAACCCAAGAGGTCCAAGAAGAAGATCCCCATTGAGCCTTGCCTGATTGTTGTACATTGCAAAAGATTGTTCGCCCTTATACGCATAGAATTTTTCCTGTTTTGGATACCATTTTATATTATGTGCAACCCCTTTGGTTTCGGGGTACTGAATCCCAGCGAGCTGCTGCTCGATGGTGAAAATGGTCGATTTGGTAATCATCGAATCGGGGAAAAGGTAGAAATCATCGGAAGTTGTTGTGGATGTGATATACTTAACCTGCCCATTGGCCCTTAGACCTTCATTGCTTAGGTCAATTTTATTAAAAACTTTCCCTTTTCCTTGGTAAAGGGCAAATCCTTCGGGTGGGGTGATTCTTACAAATCCAAGCGAGTTATCGGGGCGAAGCCTTAACGTATCGGTAATCGGGGCTAAAATATTAGAGGAATGAAGAATCCCGGTAAAATTCATATCTGCTGGTTCAAAGTTATTGAGGTTACTGAACTTAAAGGGGAAAACTTCGAAGTAAAAGCTATCGCGTTTGTAAACACCCCCGAAAATATTGGGGTCATCGTAGTATATGTAGGATGTTGCGGTGCTATTGAATAATGGGTAACCCTTATTCTTCTTTAACCCTGACTTATTATCCGGTTTGTCTATTAGTATATCACCTTTTATCTGTTCAAAGGTGTTTGTAACTCTACTTAGAACTCGCTGTCCTGTCATATCGTACTGCTTGGTCTTGTAATCTAGGTTGAGCGAGATAACATCTTCGAGGCCTATCTTGAAATTGGCGTAATCGAAATTAAATTTTTTACCCTGAAAAAGGAATAAACCAGAGCGAACAGCCCCGCCGAATGAGAAGTTACGATCCTTTTTCATTACGATTTGCTGCTTTGAGGGGTAAATCTTAACGTTTTGCGAATCGCTTATCGAAATATTCTCGATGCCATTAATTAATAAATCCATAGTTTTAAGGTCGAGCGATGCGTTGGGTGTATTCCCCAGTGTTTGAGAGTTGAAATTGATCACATCATAGTCGATGAGCTGCCCACGGGCTTTGATAGCATCGTAGAGCTTCGGGGTGATTTGTATCTCATCGGTATTGAAATCGTAATAGATATATCCTTGTACGGCAATTTTCATCATTTCTACGCGAACCTGTTCAATAGATTTTCTTAAAAAGCTAGCCATATCCTCAGCAAGGAAGAATTTACTTCTGACCTTTTTGGCATAGTTAGCTAAGGCTAGAAGAGGATGTTTTTCATCGGGTCCCATCATATAGTCGAATCGCTGCTCATTGAAGAAGTTGTCCGATTCGAAAGTTGCCCTATTCAATGATGATACGGTTGAACCTCCGAATAGAATCTTATCATCGGTAATCTTCCAGCTAAGCTGGTTGGCGGTTATCGATAGCTTATGGTACGAGCTGTTGAATGGGCTTTGGGTGAGCAACTTCTCCGTTGAGGTGATGGAAACGGTTTTATTCTTATCGCTGTATGTAAAGCTTAACCCTACGTGGAATAGCGAATCGGAATCGAATTTAAACCGAACTCTCGCCTTTTCGGAGTTTATAATCTGACGCTGAAAAATTAGGATATTCCCCTCAACCCTTAGGAACTCTTTATCGTTACGTTTAACGATTATCGTTGCAAGTTTCGATCGTCCCCCTGTGCCGATCAGCTTAGAGCCTCGCATGGTGAAGCCTCCCTCGTAATCGATATTATCAAATAGGTTTTTGATGTTAAACCATTGGTCGTACGATTGGAATTCGGGGTAGGGGATATTATCGGGCTTATAGTCTTTAATGAGCCAATCGGTTAGCTGACCAAGGGTGGGGTTGTCGAAATAGTCTTTATTGGTAAAGTAAACCGAATCGGCCTTGTAGTTGTTTTCGTTCAGGTTTATCCTATACTTTTGGAGTTTAGCAAAAATCTCATTTTCGGGGTATTTCGATCGCGCCCAGGTAACCTTGCCACCATTACCAACCCATTTCTTGGTTAATGGGTAGTAAACCCCCTGCGTAGCTTTAATGAAGAAGCTATCCTTTACATTTGAGCATATTAAGGTTGTAGAATCAAATTTTATTGAGATTTCGTTATCGGGGATAAAACGGTAATTGGGTTTGGATACCTTCCAGAAATACCCCCCCCTTTCGTTTAATATATTTTTTGAAATGGTGCTCAGCGATACATTTAAGAAATCGTTGATAACCCCTATGCTTGATTCTTCTTTGTTAACTATTTTAAGAAAGCATTCTTCCCAGCCCGGGTATTGACCCTTGGCGTAATCGTCTCGCCAAAAGAACATGATTAGCTCGACATAGGTGAAGAAATGATTCTTGCTGTTCAGGGTTTTATTCAGCATGGTGGTTGATACAGCAACAATCCTTGTTTTCTGTTCATCGGTTAAAACCGAATCAACGGTCCAAAATTTGGTGAAATCTTTAAGCAATTGCTCCTTCACAGGGTTTGAGTCTTTTTTGAGGATATCATTCAGCTCGGTGGGAAACTTTTGAATATCACCCGAGAACTTATCTTCGCTATCAGAGTAAGCTATTATCGTATTAACGGTTACAAGGCTTATGAATGCGAATATGCCTGTGAGTAGTAGCCTTTTTCTGAAGGAAGATAGGGTTATCGCCATAACGTTATAATTAGTGTGATTTTTGAAATGACATGGTTACCCATTCATCGCGTGTTGCAGTGTTTAAATGGGTTAGCCCATGTTCATTGGCATTTTGCTTAATGGTTTCAATATTTGTTTTTAGTATCCCGCTTAGGATTAGTTTACCGCTGGGCAGAAGAGATTTTACATAGTGTTTTATGTCAGACAGCAGGATGTTTAGGTTGATATTGGCAAGGATGATATCGTAGAATTCTCCCTCAATCTGCTTTACATCACCGCATATGGTCTCAATCCTTTTACAACCATTCACCTGAATATTCTCAATGGTATTATTGTATGCCCATTCGTCTATATCAATGGCGGAAACAACTTTTGCACCCCTCATCTCGGCTAAAATGGCTAGGACTCCTGTACCACAACCCATATCGAGTACTGTTTTATTGGTGAAATCTTCATTTAGGACTGCCTCAATCATCAGATGTGTAGTTTGGTGATGCCCTGTTCCGAACGACATTTTGGGGTCGATGGTGATCTCGTACTCCATTTTAGGCATTCCCTTATGGAATGAGGCTTTGACTAAGCATCTATCATCAACGACAATAGGTTCAAAGTCCGATTCCCACTTGGCATTCCAGTTCTCACCCTTGATTCTATTGATTTGAGACGAGAATTGAACCCCCTCGGGGATAGCTAAGTTTTTTACCATCGACCCAATACCAAGGTTGTAATCATTCGCTTTTATATAGGCGCTGAGCTCATTCTCATTATCGGTAAAACTCTCGAAACCAATCTCTGCAAGTTGTGCTATGATTATTTCATTTACCTCTTGGCTAGAGGGTTTTACATCTATTTTCAGCTCAATGTAATCCATTGTGAGATATTGATTTTAGGCATTAAATATCAGATTATAAGACATTTTAAACTGTAAAAAAGGAATTAGAACGATTGCGCAATGGCAATAAAATCATCAGCCACCAATGAAGCACCGCCGATTAACCCCCCATCAACATCGGGTTTTGCAAATATTTCGGCAGCATTGGAGGGTTTGCAGCTACCACCGTATAGAATGCTAATGCCATCGGCAATCTCTTTCCCAAATTTACTGGCTATTGTTTTGCGAATAAACTCATGCATCTCTTGCGCTTGCTCTGCCGTTGCATTTCGACCTGTCCCTATTGCCCAAACCGGTTCATACGCAATAACAACTTGTTGCATTTGTACTTTATTTAACTCGAAAAGAGATTCGGCAATTTGCTGTTCAACAACTTCGAAGTATTGATTCGACTCACGTTGCTCCAATTTTTCACCACAGCAGTAAATGGGGATAAGTCCATTGTTAAGAACTTCGTTTATCTTTCTGAAAAGAAGATGGTTATCCTCTTTAAAGAATTCCCTTCGCTCCGAATGACCAATAATTACGTGAGTTGCACCTATTGATGAAATCATTGATGCGGATACCTCACCCGTATAGGCACCCTTAGCCCATTCGGCGCAGTTTTGAGCCCCAACCTTTAGTGTTGTCCCTTTGGTTTGCTTAGCTACATCGCTTATATGCGTAAACGGTGGAATAAGGATTAGCTCAACGTCTTTATTAGCTGATGAAACTTTTTCAATAATCATTTTGGCAAGTTCAACCCCTTCGTTGATATTGGTATTCATCTTCCAATTGCCGGCAACAATTTGTTTTCTCATGATAGATTTTTTTATTCGCTTTCAAATTTATGGAAGATTTATGATTTAAGGGTAAAAAGCGATTAAAACGATTAACAAATTGTAAAAGTTTAGTAAGTACTATAAGAGTTTAATGAGAAAAACCTTGTAGTAAATTATTTACTACAAGGTTTTTACCTTGCTCTGATATTGAATCATTATAAACCTCAAACTCGTTGATCCAACCATGCTCCATACCGCAATTATTGAACATGAATTTCACTTTAGAAGATTTAACGGAGGGGAATATTTCTTCATAGGGAGCTACCCAGTAAAGTTTCTTTTTTCTAATTAAATTTTCGATTTTGGGGTAAAATAGGTCAACTTGTTTCAGCTTGTTTTTGACCTCCTTTGTAAGCATCCATTCTTGATTCTGATCGTTCCAGTGCATAATTCTGAATGAATCGGGTAATGGTGCACTTGATGATGTATTTAACCATATTACTACTCTATTATATGAGATGGGTTTTCCAAAATTAATGGTGGCTTGCCGCCATCCACAGGTATCGATATACTCATCTTTACCTCCTGTAAAACCCAACCCGTAGTTCCAGTAGTTGGCTTTGGTTCTAAGACCATCAACAATATGCCATTTAAAGGGTGCGCTACCCCATCCATTATCAGATTCAAGGGGGTTTGGGTATAGCGAGAAACCATCATTGTAGGCCAAATTGTTTTCTGGAGAAAAAGTTGAAAAGTTTATATGCTGTTTTTCTTTACAGCTCCAAATTACTATAGTTAAGAAAAAAATAATATTTTTACTTGATATAGACATTGTAAATAGTGTAAGGTTTGAGAAATAAAGTTAGCATATTTCTATCATTATTCTGCATTAAGAGAAACCTCTTCAGAACTTTTTCTCTGCTTTTTCTCCTTTTTAATATTAATACCACTCAATCGCAGAACAAGGAAAGGTACGATTCGCTTTCTAATTTGTTCTATTCGTCAGAATTACCTGATGATACCCTAAAAGTTAAGTTAATGTATGAACTCTCTGTTGAGGCTTCGAGAATTGGGGTGCAAGAACATAATGGAGAAAAATTTAGAGTATTAGAAACCCGTACGATTTGTATTTATGCTTTTGCCTTAAGTGTTAATTTAAACTATAAGCACGGAATAGATTTATTCTATAATGTACTATCATCAATCTTTAATCAAAAGACCTATTTACCCATTTTGGGGTTTAACGACTTTGAGGATGGCGTATCTGCTAAAAAATTTAAAGAGTTGCACTTATTTAGAAATAAAAAACATTTTGGATCGCTGGATAGCTATATTTATTCAATTGAAGTAGCTGAAAGTTACAATGTTGTTGAACAGAACTACAAGCTTGTGTACTGGATTGGCCTGATCTATTTCGATTGGTGCAACTATAGTAATGCAATAAAACATTTTAAAACGGCAGCAAAAAGCAATGGGATTAGACACGATAGTGCTACATTGAGTGATGTTTACCAGTGTATTGGAGCATCCTATTTTTATAAAGGGAGTTATGATTCTTCTATAGTCTTCTATAATAAGTCTCTGGAAATACGTAATAAAAATGTGAGCCAATTAAGAACGGGTATTTGTTTAACCAATCTGGGAGAGGTTTACTATAGGGAATCAGATTTT
>Ga0105099_10000028_pt1 | contig 99763 bp, 104 predicted proteins | sample PPLLak3cmMay2015_2_FD_79138 | JGI IMG/M metagenome (GOLD analysis project Ga0105099, IMG submission 79138) | Freshwater sediment microbial communities from Prairie Pothole Lake near Jamestown, North Dakota, USA - PPLs Lake P8 Core (1) Depth... | ecosystem: Environmental > Aquatic > Freshwater... | reverse complement strand
TGGGTCATCATTTCAGCATATTACGCAATGTACACTGCAGCTCTGGCGGCCTTATCAAAAATAAAATTCAAGTCAAAAAGCCACACTGCAACACTCACAGTACTTGAATATTATTATGTCCGCCAAGAAAAAGAGCTTGACATAAACCATTTGGAAAAACTTTCAAAAGTGCAAATCTTAAGCGAGAACTTAATAAACAAACTGACACGATCAAAAACGAGAAGAGAAACAGCACAATACGATGCAACACCAGCCATCTCAAAAGAGAATGCTAAAACCGCATTGGAAGACGCAGACGAATTCATAACAAAAATCGAAGAAATACTCGGAAAATGACCTGGAAACCATTCATAACAAGAATAACAATCTTCCTGATACTGTTGTACACGATAATACCTGCAGCAGTGCTAAAAATAGGGACAAAACCACAACTAACAGTAAACGTACTCTACATGCCAATAATATTCGCAGGACTAGTAGCAGCATTTATCCTGATGAAAAGAGACGAGCTCAAAACATTCCAATACACATTCTCAATAAAACAAACAATACTATTCGGCATCTTAGCATACAGCTTCTTCATAGCGTACATCGTGCAGCAAAAACAATACTGGGGACTTGAAAACGCAATACTGCACACAATAACAGGATACGCATTATACCTGATAGGCGGACTAATACTATTTTTAGCAGTATTCAACACAGACTTTGCCAAAAACTTCAAAAAAACCATACTAATGTCATTCGCCATAATAATAGGGTACGGCGGAGGAGCAACAGCACTAAGCCTGGCAGGATACCCAATAACAAGAGCGATAATAAAACCATTAGTGGCATTACTCTCGCTGACAAACACAGTAACGCTCACAGTAGATAATGCACCCTGGGTGACGGTGGGAAAATTCAGCGCAGTGGTAGGACCACCCTGCACGGGAATAACATCATTAATACTATTCACAGGACTATTTTTATTCGTAGTAATACTCGACTGGAAAAAAATAAACAAAAAATCAATACTCTGGATGTACCCAATAGGAGCAGTAGGAATGTTCATACTAGCATTTATGCGCTTATATCTGCTCTTCCTCATAGGAGCAAACTATTCGCCAAAATTCGCAATGGCAGGCTTCCACAACAACGCAAGCTGGATAATCTTCGTCCTATACTTCCTAGCATACTTCTGGATAATATACCCGAAAATGCTTAAAAAAACATAGTAATGTATGATAGAAACATTTAAATACCACCAAGACGTTTCCAGAACAAACCAAAAGAGGCAATGAATGAATACCCCAAAAACATCATTAATATTTCTCATATTAATTGTACTATCGCTAGCATTAGCTGGCTTCCTAACATGGAATTTATTAATGCCCAAACAAGCAGCAAAATTCTATGAAGAAACACTGGGAGTGCAAATGGTAGAACCATCAAAAGAAGCGATAGGTAAAGCTACAATACAATTCAAAAAAACGGAGGAATGAAAAAAATGGATTCACACACGGCAGGCATATACGGCGTTTTGTTAGCTGTTGTTGCAGTAGGAGTTGTAGGACTATACTTCACAACAATGATGGCTGGAGAGCCAAGCGTAATTTATGTAGGAGGAGCAAACACTCCACCAACAGTAACGGCATACATGCCACCATTCTACGCAAAAATAGCAGAAATAAGCAAACCATTCACGGTCAGAGGATACGGAATAACGGGAATGGACACGATGAAACAAGGAACAGGAACAATCAACGGTTCATACATGCCAGACCTTAGAATGCCAAAGAACTGGATCCACTGTAGTGCAGAAATTCTTCAAGGAAATGATTCCGCAACATTCTACACCTGCAATGACAACGCAAGCGTAGGAGGAACAATCACCTGCGACAATGGAGGAACAACAAACTACACAACTTGCAGTTCAACACAGACTGATGGAGCGTTCTTAGTATGCAACCACGGTCAAGCTATGTCATTAAACGCAACACTGACAAACTTGACACTTGGAAACGTGACAAACTACAATATATGGCTGGACGACATATTATACAATGCAATTGATAATGATGTAGTTAATGGCAACATAACAGGATGCATAGACGCATGCAACCTATGCAACAAAACATCCGCTGATGCAGGAAATTGCGACAAGTCAATGAACTCAACACTAGGAAGCAATGAGACCATAGGCGAGTGCAAGTTCTTTGACACATCAGGACAGTGCGTATGCGAGTGCTTCAGCATTCATATAGACAATGAGGATGATGTACACCAGCTAAAGAACGGTGCACAGTTGGTCTTTGAGATCAGAAAATCAGTTGAAGAATCAAGACCATTGTACAACTCGTCAGCAGACTGTTAAAACAAAACATTTTTATTCTTTCTTTTTTTTATAAATTCTTATGAGACTCATACAGCTAATATCACTGTTAATCCTTCTAATTCCTACAGTTACTGCTATAGGAATGACTGTCCCGCAAGAAAGAGAAATACTATTTGAACCATTCAAAGAGGTAGTACTACAATATAATGTGGGAAATGCAGAACCTGAACCTCTAAATATTGAGGTCAGTGTAAATGCAGGAATTCTACAAAGCCACGTTGCAGAACTGGGTAATTCATACACTGTACAACCATTCAGCAATCTTGACCTCCAAGTAAAATTAACAATGCCAGAAGAACTCTCAGGAGGTTTCTATCCCGTAAGAGTGGCAGTATCTGAAAAAAGCAAAACGATAGAGGGAATGGGGGGCGTGACAGGTATAGTAGACATTATCTACATAATTAGTCCGTTCGACGAAGGATACCCTCATGGAATAATGGATTTAAGCCCGTATCAACAAGCCGGACAGCCAGTACCCTACAATATTCTGGTTAAAAACATAGGCAAAACACCACTTGCAGGAGTAAAAGGAACAATAAAACTAAAACTAAACGGCAAAGAAATAAAAGAAAGCAAATTCAGCAATGACGCCAGAATCCAGCCATATGCAACAACAAGATTCAGAGATGAACTAGACACAACGGGACTAACTCCAGGATATTATGAGGTAGAATTACAACTCGGACAAAAAACCAGCACAAGCACAATAGCGCTAGGCAAGCCAACAATAAAAGTCCTAAACGTGCCAATACTTAAAGCAGGGGAAAACAACACTTTCAACGCTACAATAAAAGTTGAAAACTGGGCGAGCCCGATAAAAGACGCAACACTAACATTCCATGTCACAAACTTAATCCAGGTAAGCAAACAAGTCACTCTACAACCAGGAGAAAACATAATAGAATTTACAGACGATGCAAAAGAAGGAAAAAGCGGAGCATATGGGGGGGACGTAAAACTAAGAGCTTCAATGATAAGAGCTGAAGGACTATTCAGCACAGACGTGATAGGCAAGGTAACCAAAAAAGGAATAGGATTCACGAAAACAGAAGAAACAATAGAAAATGATGCTGAACCAGAAAAACAACAACCAGCAAACACGGTAGAAAAAATAAAAGAAACAGCAAAAAACGAAATCTTTTTAATAGTACTACTAATCGCCAGCTTTGCAGTCTTCGCATTCGCGCTAGGACAATATCTGGCAAGAAGAAAACAACAACAATACTAAAATGAAAAGAAAAAGAAACATGATACTATACATCCTGATTGGTATACTGTTCATTACTTGCGTGTACACCGCAATCTCATTCAGCAAATACTGGCTCGCACCAAGAACAATAGAAACACAACACTTCTTATACACTGAGATTGTAACAGACAAAAATCTTAGTCCTTTAGAAGTATTAGGTTATACTGACGAAAACGTAGTAAGATATGTAATAATTGCAAAAGGAGGAATAGACTTCTACAGACTAAATCCAGGAATGAATTTCACAAGACAACTAGAACTAACAAACATCTGGAACGAACCAGTAGAACTCGAATTTAATCCATCAGGAGACGTAGGTGGGTGGCTCATAATACAAGCACCGCGAGAATTAGAACCAAAACAAACCATATTAGCAAATCTTACAATACGCGTGCCAGAAACCGCGCATGCTAACAAATTCACAGGAAACCTCTCAGTCAGATTAATTCCTAAAAAGGCGTGATGAAAAAACGAAAAAATTTGGCATTAATTCTAGTTTTAGCTACGTTGACGCTTGCTCTAATATATTTTCTTCCTGAAACAGGAGAACCATTAAGCAAAGTAACAGGCATGCATAAAGAACAATCAGGAAGAGCAATAATAACCTTCGGAAACATAACGCCCCCGCCTCCACCACCGTCATCAGGAGGGGGAAGCTCAGCAGGACAAGCACAATGCTGCAATTACACCAGATATGAAGAACAGGAATACGAATGCAGATGCTACATATACGACCATGAAGTTGTAAGAATGCAGCCAACAATCTGCTGCGATGACCCAACAAATCCAAAATGCCTGCCATTCTGCAATCCAGTACAAAAACCAATGCCACCACCAGCACAAGGAGTCTGTCCGATAAAACAGATGTGCGGAGAAAAATGCTGTAAAGAAAAAGAATACTGCAGAAACGGAAAATGCCTCAAAGAACTACCAGCACCACCAATACAAATGCAACTACCACCACCAGAAATTGAACAACCATACCTAGTAGCAATCCCCTACACAGAATACGCATTCCCCTGGTGGTACTTCGTACTAGCAATACTAATACTCCTAATACTCACATACTTATTACTAAGACAACCAAAACGAGCAACAACAAGAGAAACACCAAATCCTACGCCGGTAAAACGAATAGTGAAGCACAGAAAACGAAAACGCAAGTAATCACTCCAAACCCAAAATCTTTAAATACTACAACAATAGCAAATCGCAATATGAAAAAAGGACTAATAGCACTGGTGATGATATCACTGCTAATTCTAGTTGCCTGCGAGTCAAAGACAACTGGAAAAAGAGTAGCAATACCTGAAACAACAAGAACAAATTCAATAACTGGAGGAGCAGCAGCAAACATACCAACACCAGCTCCAACACAAATGGAAACAGGAAAAACCGCAGCAGAAGTCCTAAAAGAACTACAAACAACAGGAACAATAACTGAAACAAACCAAAAATCAGGAACATTCTACCCGCCAATCGTAACAACAGCCACAGGAAAAGAAGCACTAGCAGAAAAAACAGACGCACTACTAAGACAACCAGGATTTGTGCCAAAAGTAGACGCAGACACAGACTTTGGCGCAAGATACCACACAAGCAGCGGACAACCAACAAACCTGCCAGAAGGATACTCAGACAACCAAGGCGACTAAAACTCCCTTCTTTTAAGAAAAATATCGACGTATCTCATAATTCCTTCAGTTTTTTCAACATTAACAGAAACTTGAACGCCGTATCCTGTTGGTTTTATTTTGAGAATTCCTTCCTCACCCAATTCAACTATATTTTCTTTAACCCTGCCAATAATATCCTTAGGAAAACCTTTTTGCATATTTTCAATAGCAGTATGACTATGCTCAAATTTACCAGCACGAACAAGCTTATGAAGTATTTTTCCCTTTATCTCATCATCAGACCACATGTGTCTATCAAAATATACTTTGAAAGGCAATATTTATATACTTTTGTATTAATTAACATTAAAATGACAACTGAATCATTACTCATAAAATTAACCCGCGATACTCCACTGTTCAGAATTATAGATTTCCTCATAGAAAACAAAGGAATGGACTTCACAAAAAAAGATATTATCAAAGGAGCAGAAATATCAAAAGCCTCACTATTCAACTACTGGCCTGAACTTGAAAAGAACAAAATAGTGAAAATAACAAGAAAATTCGGCAAAACAAAACTTTATTCCCTGAACACTGAAAGCCCAATAACAAAAAAAATCCTTGAGCTGGAATCAACATTAATACACGATGCGATGATGAATGCAAAAAAAGAAGAAATCATTACTGTATAAACACCGGAATACCTTCTTTAACAGGATAAACCTTCTTACACAAAGGACAGCCCAAACCATTCTCAACAACAATCAGCCTCACACGGTCCTCAGGACACACCAAAAACTCGAACAACTCCATATAAACGTATAATACGAACAAATATATTAAATATGCAGGTATTCTCAAACAACTTTATGGAAGAAAAAAACGCAATAATCGGAATATTGCTCATCGCAGCAATATCAATCACAGCTTTTTTCGTAATAGCGCCAGGACAAACAGGACTGGCAGCCAAACAAGACTATTTATCGTGTTGCTGCAACATACTGGCAGAAGACAACACAATACTGGTAAGATCGCAAATACAAGCATTCGCGACAAGAACAACACCAGACTGCCAAACAATATGTGAATACAACTACGCGGGCCAAGGAAAAATATTCTCTCAGGTGGGATTATGCACAGAAAATCCGTAAAACACGAAAAACTAGCAATAGCAGGATTCGTAATAGCACTAATATTAGCCATGGTGGCATTCTATTATATATATCAAAACGTGCAATATGGACGATCACTTGAAGGACTGCAACGATACGCGTGCGTCCAATACCTCCAGCAAAATCCAGGAGAGTCAACATGTCCAGAATTTGTACTCATACAACCACAAAACGTAGCATGCTGCTGTGATACAGGCGGAACAAGCAGATTCCACATATACCAAGTATATGCGCAAGTAGGAAAAGATGCAAGCGACACTGAAATAACGCAAGCATGCAGCGCAAAATGCACAGAAGGCGGACCAAGAGCAACACTAGTCAACGTAGGCAGATGCTCGTGGATAGAATCATGAAAACACACCACTTATCCAATATAATACTTATTTTAGTACTAATAACAGCGCTGGCAGGACTATATTATGTCTACAAAGGCACAGGAAAAGCAATCCAGATACCAGAAATAGACACCATCGCAAACTGCTGCTGCCAATCAGAAATTGGAGTATTCAAAACAGCAACAACCCAAACATACAGCACGATAACAATAGCAGAATGCGCCAAAACCTGCGCAGAAAGCAGCACAATAAACCATCCAGTCACAACTCTCGGACCCTGCTAATCGACGGGATAGACCGAAACCTTTATATACTACTTCTAACACTAATATATAAAATTAATTGTGGTGTAACATATACATTAAGCTTTCTCCAAAAAAAAGGAGGATGGCGGCTTAGGTGGGTGAAATGTACTACGTAAAAAAGTGTACAGAGTGCGGCAGTATAAACCTATTTGTAAACCGTGAAAAAGGAGAAATCATCTGCAAAGACTGCGGACTAGTCATAGAAGACAAAATGGTAGAATTCGGCCAGGAATGGCGCGAATTCGAAGATGAAGGCGGAGACAGCTCCCAACGCAGAACAGGAGCGCCAATGACTTACACGCAGTTTGACCAAGGTCTAGGAACAGAAGTAGGACAAAAAGCAGACTTGTTCCAGCTAGGCTCAAAGGATAGAAACAAATTCTTCAGACTCAGAAAATGGCAATACAGAATCTCAACAGCAATTGAAAGAAACCTGAAATTAGCACTTGCAGAACTCAAAAGAGTATCAAGCTTCCTGAAACTGCCAAAAATGGTAGAAGAAGAAGCAGCCATGATATACACTCAAGCAGTCCAAAGAGGACTAGTCAGAGGAAGAAGCATGGAATCAGTAGTCTCTGGCGCTTTGTATGCAGCCTGCAGAAGGCACGAAGTACCAAGAACACTTGACGAACTATCAGAAGCATCAGGCATAGAGAAAAAAGAAATAGGCAGAACCTACAGATTCGTAACAAGAGAATTAGGAATCACGATATTACCAAGCAATCCAGCAGACTACATAGCAAGATTTGCTTCATCCTTGAAATTAACAGCAGAAACGCAATCAAAAGCAGTAGAAATCCTCGAGCAAGCACAACACGCAGAATTAACATCAGGAAGAGGACCAACAGGAATAGCAGCTGCAGCCCTTTATGTAGCAGCATTAATGCACGGCGAAAAAAGAACACAACGCGAAGTTGCTGATGTCGCTGGCGTAACAGAAGTCACAATCCGAAATCGTTACAAAGAACTTCTAGAAAAATTAGAACTAGAGAAACAACTCAAGAAACAGAAGAAAAGAAAACGTTAAGCCAAAGCTTCCTTTCTCTTAGACAACTCAGTCTGCAACTTCTTCAGAACTTCATAAGGAAGAGTAACATACTCAAACTTATCGTACTTTGCCTGAATACGGGACGTCTTTCCAGAACCAACAGTCTCAAGCTCACCAGTATAAATCTTAACAGTGCCAACCTTGAAAATAACACCCAAAATACCAACATCAACAGAAACATTCTGCATCCTATCATAATCAACAGACCTGAAATCCCTGCCAATAACGCCTGATTGGATAATGGCACGCTTATTGGTAATGGCATAATGAGTGCGGTTGTAAGCCATATTAACAAAAATAATACAAGAGACAATAATTACTACAGATAGAAAAATACCAACAATAACAGATTTAAGAAAAATGCCAGCAACCACGCCAAGCATAACGCCAAAAATGAGAACCATAAGAACACTGCTGATAATATAGGGCGCGTACAAAGGCTTGCCATCATAAATAACCTTTTCCTTCGGCTCCAAAATATTAGGAATGTCGTTCATACACCGACGATACAAAAGGTGGTTTATAAAGTTTTTCAAAGATTTTTTTCAAATTCTGCCAACGCAACCCGAAAAGTAGGCGCGAACTCATCAGGAGTTTTTGCAATCATCTCTTTAATCTCGGCAAGAGAAAAAGCCTTAACAAACTGAACTTCTGAAAAGTCCAACTTCAAGTCATCAGGCAAAGGCTCATATGTAGTAAAAATAGTAAAGACAGCACTGAATTCAACATTGTACTCAAAAGAACAAACCTTTCTCAACAGCACCTCAACACCAGCCTCTTCGCGCATCTCCCTCTTAGCAGCATCCTCAAAAGATTCACCATCATTAACCTTGCCGCCAATAGCGCAAACCCAAGTATCAGGAAAAGGCAGCTTATCCTTAGCCCTTCGAGAAAACAAAAACTTGTTATCAGAAGCAACCGGAATAATCAACGAACAACGCATCATAAACGAAAAAACACTTTCTCAAATTCTTTAATCTTTCCATTCTCTATCCTGATTCCTTCTGCTCTTAACATTGCAATCTTCTTATTTGTACCGTGAGCAAAACCACCTACGAAACCAGTTGAAAGAACGACGCGATGACAAGGAACAACAGGAGCGTGAGGATTACGATTTAACGCAACACCAACAGCACGATAAACCTGACCATAACCGCCCAAAGCATTACCTATGGCTTTGTATGTTGTAACACGACCTTTCGGCACTTTTTTGCACAAAGCATACACTTTGTCAGCAAAACTAATACTTGAATCTTCTTTCATATTCCTTATGGTCGAACCATTCGAGAATAATATTTAATATCATTAATTCATCTTCTTTAATTGTATAAATTAATCTCCATGAATTCGGCAAATCATATTTCCATAGATTGCTTATTCCAAACTCTTGAATATAATTTTTCGGCCACAATCTTTTACAAATTTTTGTGCCACACGCGGGATTTTTTTTAAGATCTCTTATTGCCCTATCGATAAATTCGTATAATTGCTTGTCATGAAACTTTCCTTTCATCAGCTCTTCAAAACTTGATTCAATTCTTTTATTGCAGAACGAAACGTAAACAGGCTTATCGTTCATCTTAGTTTCAATCCCTTAGCCAGAATCTTTTTGATACCCTCAGGATCCCACGTCCAAATAATGCAGCCATCTTTATCTATCATGATCTTTCCAGATTCCTCCAAATAACCCAATATCAGCTGAAATGTCTGATACATCATTTTCTTAGGCAACTTCTGCCACAACTGATATTTTCCGCACTGTTGACTATATTTTTGAATAGTCTTCTCCACCATAATTACTGATTCCAGTGTTGGACTATGCAAAACAATTTGTTCCATATTATATAACTATATATAAGAACTCATATATAAAACTATTGACAGAACAGTCTCATATCATTCCACCAATCATCCACTTAACACCGCCAGCATTCTCTGCAACTGCGCTCTAGACGGATTCCTACTGTAATCCATAGCCAGCTTAATCCACTTCTTGCTGTTAAAACCATGATGCATGACATAATTGCAAAACTGCGTCACATTATGAACATCCTCAGCCTTCCTGGCACGCTCAAAATCAATCAAAACAACCCTTTTACCAACAATAACGTGCTTGTAAGGATTACTCATCTCCTCCTTATTAACGCCAATCAAATCAAGCTGGTAACACTGCTCAAAAACCTTTTTGCAAATAGATTTCATAGCTTTACGACCAACAAAATCACGCAAATACCTGCCCTCAACAAACTCGTAAACAAGATAATTTTGAGAATGAAACAAATATTTAGGACCAATACCATGCTTGTTAACTAATCGAAGCATATTAGACTCGTGCAAGAGAGTATCAACAGAACTACCTGGATGCTTAATCTTCACAGCCACTTTTTTATCATTGCATTTTCCAGTAAAAACATAACCCCTTTTGCCCTTGGCAAAATACCTCAGGTTACAAACGCCCTTTTTTTCAAGTTCATTCAACAAAGCACTGCGCTTAATCAAATAAACAAAAATATCCTCGAAAAACATATGAGTCCTGCCAAGCTCTTTGCCAACAAGCATATTACGCTCCAAAACATTATGCACCTCAGGAGTCAAACTCGAAAAAACAAGCAAAACAAGACCATCAGGCTTCAAATAATTATTAACATCATCAAGAAAACGCTCGATAGTCTCATGACCACGCTTACCGCCTTCTGTTGTGATATCTCTAACCTTATGGTCCTGAGGCAAATAAGGAGGATTAAAAATAATAGTGTCAAAAAAATGCAAATATTTCTTATCCCGAAACGGAGAAAACAAATCACCAACAAGCCAAGTAATTTTCTTATGACGCTTATGATTGGAATATTCCTTACAGTAAGCAATCGCTTTCTTGTCGATATCGACGGCAAAAATTTTTGAAGTGCGCTTGGAATGAGCAGCTTCCCTTGCCTGCAAACCAGAACCAGTGCCCATATCAAGAACAACACCCTTAACATGCTCCTTAACAAACTCCTTCAACAAAAAACTATCTTCCTGAGGCTCGTAGACCATAACAAGCCACTACACATAAATATATAAAAGAGTTTCCAAATACAAACACCATGAAAACAGATTTAGTAGTATCTGCATACATCTTCAATCAGGAAAAAGTCCTGCTAATCCAACACAAAAAACTAAACCTATGGCTGCCAGTAGGAGGGCACATAGACAAAGACGAAACACCAGACAAAGCAATCATCAGAGAAATAAAAGAAGAAACAGGATTAAACGCTGAATTAGTCCACAAAAGCAACGCTCCAATAGCAGGAAACACCAAAGAAAACCTTGCACTGCCATTCCACGTAAATGTTCATTCAGTAGGAGACCACGACCACTGCTGTTTATACTACATATGCAAACTGCTAAGCGGCAAAGTCACAATAAAAAAAGACGAACTCAACAATGCAGAATGGTTCACAAAAGAAGATTTGAAACAAGAAAAAGTGCCAGAAGACGTCAGACACATAGCGTTAAGAGCGTTTGAACTGTATGAAAACCGATGAACAAGGACAATACATAGAACTAGCAGACTTTCTGAAATTCTTAGGCTTAGTTGCAACAGGCGGACAAGCAAAACTATTGATAAGAAGCGGAGAAGTAAAAGTAAACAATGAAGTAGAAACAAGAGTAAGAAGAAAATTAAGAGACGGATTTGTAATATCCTGCAAGAATTCCAAATATACCGTAGAATTCAGCAAACTTTCGTAACAATAGTGAAAAACTTACAATATTTCTCGCGATAAACATATTAAGGAGTATGACATTATTGTTTTTATGAAGCAAAAAAAGGAGTGGATATACAAAGAATATAATATTCCCTGCACAATGGATCCCTGGCAGTTTGCAAAAATGTGCGGACAAAAACCCAGACCTCTAACAAAACAAGAACAGGAAATATGGAATGAAGCACAAAAAATGCTAGCAGAGGCAAGAAAATGGAAGAAACCGAACCACTAAGTTTCATGTTTATGATTACCGGCACTCCAGGAGTCATGGGCAAGGATAGATGGCAGTTGAACATAATCGAAAAAGGAGTTCCAAAAGAATTAGCACTTGCCTTTTTGCGTCACTACTTGCGTGATGAAGAAAACAAATATCACGGATTCTTCAAAGATGAATATCTCAAACTACTTTAACACGCCAACACACTTCATCTCCTTATGATTGCAAACCTCGCACTCCCAAGTAACATACTTAGAATTACCGCTGATAGTAGCGAACGACTTATTCATCGGACTTTTGCATTTCGGACATTCCAGATCCATGTTTCCACCTCTCTTGCTCTACTGCCTCACAATACTCTTTAACCCTTGCAACAATAACAGGTAAATAAAACTTTTCAATTTTCTCAGCAAACAACTCATGCAAAGGAGCATTTTCTGTAATTCGATAAGTGTTGCCAAGCTTCTCAACAACAAAAGCATCCTTCAAACGCTTAACCTGACGCCTAATATTAGATGAAGCAATGCCTGTCAAAGGCAAATTATGAGTTTTTCTTGACAATTTAACAGATACCTCAATGTCAGCAAGAGAAACAGGCTCAGGAGCTTTCAAAAGAGACATAAACACGTCCACAACAACATCACGACCATCAGCAGGCTGCAACAAACCAATGCTCAAACAAAGCTTTTTAACCAATTCTCTCCCAGTCAAACGGTAAGGCTTCTCGTACTTACGCAAAGTAAGCTCTGCCAAAGGTTTCTCCTTATGATTCATACGGCACACACGCAAACTGCATTGCCAAATACTCAGGCAAGCCCTGCTTAAAATAATTCACGAAAAAAGCATAACTAATGCCGTCAAAAGAAACATCCTTCAAACGACGAACATACTTGCAATAAACATAAGCATCAACCACATTGTAAAGAGTATCAGGATAAGCAGAAGTGAAAGAACTATCATCCTGAGAATAAATCATTTTAGCCTCATAAGCAGGATAATCAGGACCATAACTCACAGTCAAACCACCACCAAAAGTCTTGCCAGTCAAAGAAATAACCTTATTATCACGCCAATAACCAATAATGAACTTAGTATCATCAGCATCAAAATTACGAATCCTGCCCTTATCATCATAAAACAACTTTGTAACAACAGAACCACGGGAGATTTCGCTTATCCTGTCATTCTTATCATAATTAAACTTGGTAGCTCCAGCAACACCCCGCTTAACACCAATTAAACGGTTCAAACTATCATACTCCATGTACAAAGTCTCCTTAAAACCCTTAACCTCAGACAACCTGCCAAGAGAATCATACCTGAACAAAAACGAAGTAGCACCAGAATCAATATTGGACAACCTGCCAGAAAGATAAGCAAACTCAAAATTCTCAGAACCAGAAATACTAATAAGTTTTCCATCCTCGTAAGCATACTCCCACAAAGCACCAGTCTTCTCAACACGCAACAAACGATTGTCTTCAGACAAACCGTAAACAAAAGTACCAAGACTCCCAGTCTGCTTAACAGTTCTCGTGGCAGGGTCATCAAGCTTTTTGACTGGTTCAACAATTCTTTCTTCAACAACAAACTCTCTAACAGAAGCAACAGGCTCCAACTGAGGCTCAACAGGAACAGAAGCACAAGCAACCAGCAAGCACAACAAAAAAACTAGAAAAGCTTTCATTTAATTAAACAAGCCCGCAATCCAGGCCCACAACCTTCCAAAAAAGCCAGGCTCTTCAGGAGTTTTAGTAACATTCACTTCAGAAGCTGTGATGTTAACACTTACATTCTCATCAGAAAGATTAACTTCAGGAGTAACATTAACTTGAGTGACATTTTCCTTTTTTTCAACAACAGGCTCTTCAACACCCAACATGTCAGGAGAAATACACTTACACTTCTCAGTGCAAACACCAGCATTACCTGCAATAGTACATAAAGTATTAGGAGGGTCACAATCCTCATCACCCTCAACCTTCTTATTACCACAATCAGAAGGAGTGCTTGCCTTACTGACAAGATCCTGAACAGCCTCTGGATTGTAATCCTTAGGGATAGTCTCATTTATAGTGCAACCACAAGTTTTAGGATTACAGGACAAAGACATATTAATCAATACACCGAACTCAGCACACTTATCTTCGCCCAGTCCATCACAAACCTCAACACCCTCACGAATATTATTACCACAGAACGCCTTGTTAACCCTTGGAAGGCAAGTACAATGAGCAGTATCACAGGCAGTATCAATCTCAAGAACAGTGCCAAGAGCATCACAAAAAGTAGAATTTTCAACACCCTTCTCACACAACTCAAACTCGTCAATAACACCATTCCCACAACGGAAATCAGTAATGACCCAATCCAGCTGGGCATAAGCCACTGGCAAAAGCAGCAAAGCCACCAATATCAACACCTTTTTCATAACAAATGCAGAATAACAGGATTATAAAAAGATTATGGTATTCAACACTTATCCAAGAAAAACTTGAACGATTTATCCTTCACTTTTTCCTCTGCACTAAACGCGTGCTTGCGCATAGGCTCAGCAGAACCAATCTTCACAGAAGCACCGCACTTCTCACCAATCTTTTCACTCCACTTCTCAATCATCTTAACAGCAGCAGCATCAGACTGAACGTAAACATGAGCTTTATCAGCTTTCAACATACCAGCCTCTTTTCTCAACTGTTGAACACGGCGCATAATCTCCCGAGCAAAACCCTCACCATCAAGCTCAGAAGAACGCTCAACATCAAGATAAACAATACCTAAAGGAAACTCAACCTCAACAAACTTCTCAGGAACCTCGCGCTCAACAATAATGTGATCTTTATTCAGCTCAACAGTCTCCTTATCAATCTTCAAAGAAAACTTGCCATCCTTTGCAAGCTGGGAAATAACATTATTCGCAGCAAGCTCGGAAAGCTTAGTCATAATCTTAGGACTCAAAGCGCCAAAAGACTTGCCAAGCTGACCCGCATTAGCCTTAATCTTAGTCTTAATCTCAACAAACTCCTTATGACCATGAACGCTCTTGCAATTAGTCTGAACTTTAATGACATCCTCAAGCTCCTCAAGAGCCAAAAGCAAAGTCTCGTCCTGAGAAACAATTTCAACTTTCTTAATTGGCCAGCGCAACGAAATCTTAGCCTTCTCGCGAGCAGAAAGAACAGCCTGAACAGCCAGGTCAGCAACAGTAATCTGCTTCTCAAGCTTTGAATCAATATCCTTCTCATTAAACTCAGGCCAGGCACAGAAATGAACACTCTCCTCGCCGCCAAACTCCTTAAAATTCTGCCACATCTGCTCTGTAATAAATGGAGCAATCGGAGCAAACAATTTCAAAACAGTTGACAAGCATTTGTAAGCAGTAAAAAGAACAACCTTTCGGTCATTCTCCTCGCCAACAGCAGCCTTATCACGAACCATCTGAATATAACTCCTGCTAAGCGTAAGATAAAGATCTTCTATGACTGTGGGAATCTCATTAAGCCTATACTTTTCAAACAACCCAGTAACAGTCTTAACAGCAGAATTAAGCTTTGAAAGCATAAAACGCTCCTCAACACCGCACAAAGACTTCATAACAACTTCATCCATCTCAACAGGATTTGCCTTAAGCTCTTTTGCAAGATTAATCACAAAGTTCTGCACGTTCCACAAAACAATCAAATTCCTGTGCTTAATCTTCGCATCCTCATGATTGAAACTCAAATCAACACCAGGCTGGGCGCCGCCAATCTGATAATAACGCAAAGTATCAGCACCATACTGGTCAATAATCTCATTAGGAGAAATAATATTCTTCAAAGACTTCGACATCTTCCTCCCAGAAGAATCATTAATGAAACCGTGCATGAAAACAGCCTTGTAAGGAATCTTGCCAAAACTAATCATGCTCATACACATCAAACTGTTAAACCAACCACGAATCTGATCCTTACCCTCAAGAATCAATTCAGGAAAGCCCATCTCCTTGAAAGCTTTTTCATCAGAAGGATAATTCAAAGTAGCCCAAGGAGCAACACCAGAATCAAGCCATACATCCAAAACATCAGGAACGCGAACCATATCCTTGCCACAATCACACTTAAAAACAACCTTGTCAACCCAAGGACGATGCAAATTCTCAAGCTCCTTCCCAGTAAGCTCCTTAAGCTCAGCACGAGAAGCAACAACCTTGTGCTTGCCACAAACACAAGTCCAGATAGGCAAAGGAATACCCCAAAAACGCTGCCTTGAAATACACCAGTCCTGCAAAGACTTCAACCAGCTATCAAACCACTTGTTGCCAGCCCAGTCAGGAACCCAATAAACCTTCTTATTAAGCTCGACCATCTCATCCTTCAACTTCTCAACAGCCAAAAACCATTGAGCAGTAGCCCTGAAAATAACAGGAGTCTTGCAACGCCAACAATGAGCATACTCGTGCTCAACCTTAACGACATCAATAATGAGATTTTTCTCCTTCAACAATTGAACAAAACGATGGTCATCCTGCTTTGCAACCCAGCCGGCAAAAGGACCCATACTCTCAGGAAAACAACCATGCTCATCAATCTCATTGAAAGCAGAAATACCGTACTCCTTGCCAACCTCGAAATCCTCAGGACCGCAGCCAGGAGCGCAATGAACCAAACCAGAACCAGCATCTGTAGAAACATATTTCTCGGACAAAACAACAGAATAAGCATTCTTCTCCTTATTCTGCTCATGGAATTTCACCTCATCCCTGAAAGGATGCACGTACTTAGTCCCTGCTATTTTTTCTCCCCTGATTTTTTCAAGCACTTCATATTTTTTACCAGCAACAGCTCCAATCAATCCTGCTGCCAACGCCTCTGCAAGAATCCAGACCTCGCCATCAACCTTCGCTCTAAGATAATCAAAATCAGGATGAGCCATAACAGCCATGTTAAAAGGCAAAGTCCAAGGAGTAGTAGTCCAAACAATCAAAAACTCATTCTGCTTTCCAACAACAGGAAGCTTAACAAAAATAGAATCCTCACTTTTCGTCTCATACTCAAGCTCGTGCTTAGCCAAAGCAGTCGCACAACGAGAACACCAAGTCATGCTCTTCTTGCCAAGATACAAAAGCTTCCTATCATTAGCCTTAGCCAAAGCCCACCAAGCACCCTCAATATACTCATTCTTGATAGTCATATAAGGATTCTCCCAATCCATCCAAACACCCAAACGCTTAAACTCCTTAACCATAGGCCACAACTGAGCAAGAGCAAACTTTTGACATTCATCAATAAAACGGGAAAGACCCAACTTGTTCAAAATTTCCTTCTTATCCTTAATGCCCAATTCCTTCTCAACAGCAACCTCAATAGGCATGCCGTGCATGTCAAAACCAGGCTGGTCCCAAACATCAAAACCATTCATACGCTTAAATCTAAGAACAGCATCCCTCAAAGCTTTACCCCAAGCGTGACCAATATGAATCTTGCCAGAAGTATAAGGAGGACCGTCCAAGTAGTAGAAACGCTTCTTTCCCTTGTTCCTCTTCACAGCCTTATCATAGATTTGGTTGTCATTCCAAAAATCCAACACTGAAGGCTCTATAACCTTAAAGTCATAGTTCATGTATCCAGAAGAAAAATAAGGAATTTAAAAAGGTATAGGATTATTGCTGTCGCCTGCGCAACAAAGCATAAAGAACGCCAGCAGCTGCAACAAGAGCTCCGCCAATCTGGAAAACCCTCTGACCCCTAGTATTGCTATCCCTGGTCTCATTTACAACATCATCAACTGTAATACTTCTCTCAATTTTCTGCCTTTGAAAGTATCTCTGCTCAACATATTTTTGATCTGGCTCAATGCTTACCATGCAACTTGCATAAAGAACTGCAGCAAGACCAGCAACGGCAGCAGTAATTCCTAAACCACTGGCAGACCTATCATTTCTACGTGTATTGTAAGCAGGTCTCCATCTCTGAACAAGGTTAGCTTGACAGTCAGTCATTTCCTGACCTGCAGGAGCAGGTGCAAGAAGAGTTCCCTCGTAAATAGTCAAAGCATCAGGACGACTAATCCTTACGGCTTGAGCACCAGCTGCAACTGGAGCCAATGGGTCGTGATAATCATTAGCAACATTATTAGGATGCCTGTAAAGCCTCTCGAAAGCAGCACAGTGCTCTTCCTGATTGTTTCTTATCTTTTCTAGTATTTGTTGTGGTGTAGCGTATGCCATTTTTTTATTACCTCTCAGGTTTTTTAGCGATTTCAAGTATATAAATCTTTCGATTTTGTAGTCTCTGATTAGTAGTTATTTTCCGGTTTTGGGTGGGCAATCAATGCATAACGCGCACAGAAATCTTATCATTCATAATCCCCTAAAGAATACCCATTCATGGCCTCCACTCTCCAGTCACACGAAACCGGACTTTCACATATCTTTTCATCTCTTCGACAACCATTGATTTAGGCTCATAAGCGTTAACACAATGAATGTGAGTTCCTCTTGAAGCGAAAAAATCAAGCGTGGGATAAGTAACAGTCCAATAATCCCTGATGCGTTTCAACATCGCATTTTGAGTATCATCAGTACGCCCCTCCTCTGCACGAATCCCGCTTCTCTTCAATGCCTCACAATTAGGAACATTAGTAAGATTCCAAACCTCCCTAAAATCCAAAAAATCAGACAATTCCTCTGCCTGAGCAGGAGTCCGGCACATTCCATCAACAAGCAAATTTTGAGAGTCAGGATTAAAAGCACCAGAAGCCATCCTGGCAGCAACCGCTCCTCTATACATTGGAATCATAATCTCATCTGGGACCAGAATGCCATTCTGCAGATAGTCATTTATTTTTTCCGCCAACTCGCCACGGGCTTTCTGCGCCTCCCTCACCAAATCGCCGGAAGGAAGATGATAAAAAATCCTGGGAAACTCAGCAGATACTGCTTTTCCCACAGTGCCTTTACCTGCACAGGGAATTCCAAAAAGCAAAATTGAAGATATACGGGAATCTTTAGCCATTTTGTGCTGGAACATATAGTCTCTATATTAATTTTAGCGCAAGATTTAAAAAAGGGCTTTCTGCAACCCGAGAATATGCCACAAGAAGCGATAACAGAAATAGACATGGACGTTTATTCAAGAAGAATAGGACCATATTTCACCTGGCTCGAAAGCAAAATAGAAGGAGGCTGGGAGCAAAGCGAATCAGTACCAAAAGACGTCCTAAAAGAGGCAAAATACCTTGCAACCACGATGAGAGCAAGATTCATACTCGGAGTATCAAAAGGAGACTTCTCAAAAGAAATACAACGAACACTCGAACTATTCGAATTAGCATTGGACGCATTCCCACAAGAATGCGACGAGGTAGAATCAAAAGTGAAACATTTTGTAAAAGGAGTATCAGAAGAACTAGGCGCAGAGTTCATACCGGCAACCTACAGAGAGCCAATAACACCACAACCGCCAATGCCAATACCATTCCCGACACCAGGACCAGAACCAATGCCAGGACCAGAACCAATGCCCGAACCTGAACCTGATGACGAAAAAATCTCGCTCAAAACAGAAATAAAGGTACAACCTATCAAGAAAATAAAAGCACAAAAAATAACAAAAGCAAGATTCTCCAAAAAACCGAAAATAAACGAAATAAAGACAGCGCCAGCGGAAAAAACAGAACCAAAACAAAAAACAACAACAAAAACAGACAAGCCAAAAAAAGGCAAAAGCTTCTTTTTAGTGCGCTGGGTAAAAGGATTCATATTTGGAGAAGACTAAACAATCACTTTCTTAAGCTCAGAAATATCCTCAAAATCCTTATCCCTTGTAACCAAAGTCAATTTGTGCTCAAGAGCCTGGCTGGCGATAAAAAGGTCGGTAATTGATTTTGGCTTGCCAAGCCTATCATACTTGTGCTTCAAATAAGCCAGCCACATTGCTGTTTCATTAGTTGTGTGCAGTACACAGAATTCCCACAAAAACTCTTTTGCCTCAGCTTTTTTTTCATCACTTTTCTCTTCAATTCCATACAGAAATTCTACAGAGGACATGAATGAGATGCACGCCCTTGCTGGGTGCGCAGCAAACATTTCCTTTAATTTATTAACGATCGATTTATTATCTTTTTCCAACTCAAAAAGAACCGAGCTATCAAGCAGAAGAGTCACGTTCTCCAGCCATACTCCTTGCGGATTTTTTTCATTCGCGCTTCAATATCATCATATTCTTTAGGGGAAAAAATAGATTTGTGCCTGAATATATTGTCCCAAAAACCTGATGTTTTCCTTCCATATTCGTCCACCAAAACCTTGAACATGGTTGCAGCCTTCATCCTATTCCGGACAGCAAGACTCTTGAAATCAGTCCAGGTCTCATCATCAATACCCTTAATGGTTTTAACTTCGCCCATGAAAGGTAATAAAGTAATACTAGTATATAAGTATTACTTTTTTAACACTTCCTTAACAATCTTTTCAAAAGAATTCTCCTCAAAAAACGCTCTTGCCAATGCATAAATCTGGGGGTGAACAGCAACACGCAAGCAAGCCATATGATTTGCCCTATCTGAAAATGATTTTGCATAATCAGAATTCCAATCAAACAAGGACTTCACATCATGATTCACCCTGACGGGAGCATACTCAGAAGAAAGCTTTTTCAGGCTAGGAACCCCGGCAACAATAATGTGACGCGCAGGAATCCCACTCCTCTTAGAAATTTCGGATTCCAAACTGTTTTGAATTTCAGGAATCTTCCAAGCCTCATAATAAGATGAAAGAACATCAGGATCAACGCCCTCAACCAAAGGAGCAATTTTTCCATAAACGAGCAAAGAATAAACAGGAATCTCAACCTCGGACTCTGTCTCAAAACCCTTATTCTTCAAAACAGCAACAGTGCCATGAGGAGACTTATGATAAATGCAAAGCAGATGACGCATCACCTCGCGAGCATCAGGACTGGAATGATGACACATAGTATACTGAAACATTGTATCTGTGAATCTCCAAAACTCCAACTCCAGCCCCTCTTCAGGAACAAAATCAAGACTGCCATTATTCTCAATCCTTACCTTGTCAAAAGGAGTATTTATTCCACCCATAAACAACATCTTCTTCTGATAGGCATCAGCGATCTGAGTCTGAGGAGAATAATACAACGCCTCATACTGTCTCGCACGAAAATCAAGAAAATCAAAAGCCTTTTCAGGATTCTGGTCAACAACAACCTCTCTGCCAGTCCACGCAAGCCAGTTCAAAACATCAAAAGAATTGAAATCCTTCTCAAAACCACACTCATGAGGATCAATCATCAGATAATAAATACGGTCGGCGCCAAATGCACCATCGACAATCAAATGAAGAGGATTGCGATGCTCAAACAAATCAACAAGCTCCTCAACATCAACAACATCCTCAAGAGCAGACTTGTCCTTTCTCAACAAATCAACAGCAAACCTCTCGTGATCAAAACCACACTTTGCCCTGAAGTAATCCTCAGTCGCATGAGAACCAGTAAGAGTGCCATAATCATGAGTCAGAGCGTAAGCCAAAACCAAAAGCCGGTCCTTATCCTTAATCCCAAAACGGTTGCACATCACATTCGCAACATGAAAAACACCAATAGAATGCTCAAGACGCGACTGATTAGCATAAATGCCGTATAACTGATTAAGATTTCCCAAACTCATAATCCCTCTCAAACGCTTAAAATTCTCGCAATTCAGAACATGAGAAAACATGGAAGTATCAACAGCAACCTTGCCGCAGGAAAAGTCCAGCATTACCTCCTGAAAAGACTCAACAGGATACCTGTCGCGAGATGGAATGGCTTGGCCAGTCTGAACCTTCAAAGTATCAATATCAATCTTCAAAGAAAGCTCATCATAGTCAGGACGAGGAAGTTTGTCCTGATGCCCTGCAGTCTGTCTAAGGAAAAAATAGCGGTGCTCAGGCTTTCCAAGCTTTGAACCCAGACATTCCAAAAGAACACGAGGATGATAAGCAAAAAGACGTTCATTTTTAACAATAAAACCATCCTTAAAAGCCATTGTCAAAGGATCAAGAGATGCGTTCGCATAACGAATACGAACTTCCAATTCACTCAGAACCGGCAAGTCAACAATTCTGGTGTTGCCCAGCAAAGTACGCGCAACATACGTGCCTTCCCTGACCTGTTCAATATCACGATGATGAATGTTCAACTCCATCTCATCAAAACCCCTCACAAACTTAAGCCTAAGAATATAATCATCAAAAGGCAAAACAAGAGGGGTGCCTGTAATCTGCTTAAAATCAACAGGGACAGGAACATTGCTGCCGAATGAAGCCCGCCAAAAATTCTCAACCTCAACAAAACCATACAAACGCATAACGCTGCCAACAGCATTCACCAAATCAGTAGTAGAGGTATAAACATCAATAGAGTACACATCATCAATGATTCTCTTAAGCCCTGCATCCTCAAAAGCCTCCTGAGTTTCAGGAGAAACAAATTTAACATTAGCAAGCCTTGCCTGAAACAAAGGATCACAAATCACATCTGCAACAATACTCCAAGGCTCCTTATTCTCGGTCAAAACCTTCATCGCACAAACAGGATCGCCAGCCAGCAAATCCTCCAAATTAACATCAACAGAAGAAGCGATCTGCTCCAACTCAGCAGGCTGCTGTTCACGCCAGTGCCTGAAAACCTCACCAAACGCAGGAACGCGCTCATAAGGCTGCTTCATAAAACACTTAGCAACTTTATCAACGAAAATATTTGAGAGATGTACCACTCGGAAGTAGGGCATAAACAATCTTTAAAATAATTTCGGGAGTAAAGAATATAAACGAAGCCTTTAAAAACATTAAAAGAATAAACAGTGCTATGAGAATATCAATCTGGATAGGACTTCTAACGCTGGCAATAGGAATATTTCTCTCATACCTCGCAGATGCAATGATACAGACACAAACAACAGGAACAATGCAGACAACAGCAGCAATAATTGCATCAGTAATGTACATCCTGATATCTGCAAGCATGCTCGGCACAGGAGCAGGACTAGTACTCCACTGGCTATTTGGATTTGCGAAACACTGGAAAGCATACATAGCAGAAATCATATTTGCGATGATAATATTCATAGTGGGATTAATAGTCACAGCATTCAGCGGAAACTGGTGGACAGCACTCCAGGCATTCTTCACATTTTTAACAGCCAGCACAGCACTATTCTTATTATCATTCATCACGATGTTCGGCGGAATAATACAAGGAATCCTAAAAGTAAAAAAATATGTCAAAAAGAGATTAAAGAGGTAAAATGAACGCGGAAAAAAAGAGGTTATTAGCATTCATAGAAAAGTCAAAATCGTTTGACAACAACTCAAAACTTAAGCTAATAGAATTCGTATCCGGAATAAAACCAAGCACGTACGTAAAACTCAGAATAGAAAAAAACCTGCACGACAAACACGAATTCGAGGACTTGCTGAACGAAAACAAAATATTATTTGAAGCCAGCAAACCAAAAGGCTATGAAGAAATAGACGCCATAAAAACAAACGCAGCACACTGGAAGCTCAAAGGAACCTGGTACGGATACGACCTATTCAAAAACAAAGAATACAACGCAAGATTCCTCGAATATGTAACACTGCTCAGACAGCAAAAACACGACACTGCAGACAAATTGGCAGGAGTCATATATGGCTATCCGCAATGCTGCATTGAAACATTCATCAGAGAACACAACCAAAAAGAACTAGCAAAAAGATACAGCGCTTACCAGTACTTCAAAAGACTCCACGATTCAGACAAAAAATTCCCATTCATCTCACATACGCCCTGCTCAACAGTGTGCAAGCAGACAAAAAAACTGAACCTGCAATACGCAAACTCAGTCAAAAGAATAGCACCGACATTCTACAAAAAATACTCCAAAAAAAGAACATACAGAATACCAGTAATAGTTGATGTAGAAAATGACATGATAAAATGGAAAAAACAGGACGGGCACGATTACACAATAATAACACAAAAACCACTCGAAGGCAAATACTGCCTGATAAGCTGGCTCACACGAGGAAAATACAAACGAGGAACAATACTTGACGCGACTCTAACGCTCCAATATGATTATGCAGAAATATACGTGCACAAGAAAAAAGGATATCTGAAGAATTTCCATCACGAAAGAAAATTCGCAAAACCATGAAATTCTTAGAATTGGCACATCTCTATGAAAAATTAGAGAATACGAGTTCTTACATAGCAATGAAAGAGATACTCAGCAAATTCTTCAAAAAAGTCTCCAAACAAGAGCTTGAACAGGTGGCATATCTTTCTTTGGGGCAAATAGCAAGCCAGTATGCAGATATAAACCTTGGAATGGCAGACAAAATGGTCGTCAGAGCAATCGCAGCAGAAGGAAAAGAGGAAATTGTCCTCGAACAATACAAAAAAATAGGAGACATAGGAAAAACAGCAGAACAATATCCGGGCAGAGGAGCACTCACGATAAAAACTGTATTTGAGACACTCCATAAAATAGCACTGGCGGAAGGAACAGGAAGCCAGGACAAAAAAATAAAATTACTCGCAGGACTATTATCACAGGCAAGCAAACCTGAAGCAAGATATCTCGCAAGAATTGTTGCGGGCGATCTAAGACTGGGAGTGGGAGACAAAACAATACTTGACGCAATGGCAATAGCATACGCCCACAAAGAAGCAAGAACTGAGCTGGAACACGCGTACAACATTTGCCCTGACATCGGAATAATAGCAAGAACACTCGCACACAAAGGGATGACGGGAATCAAAAAAATAGGCGTAAAAGTGGGAGTGCCAATACAATCAATGCTCTGCCAAAGAGTAAAAGCAATAGAAGAGATCAAACAAAAAATAGGATATCCGGTAGTAGTTGAAGAAAAATACGACGGGGAAAGAGTGCAGGTGCACAAAAAAGGCAGCAAAATAAAACTTTATTCCAGAAGACTGGAAGACATAACACTGCAATTCCCTGATATTGTAGATGCCGTGAAAAAAGCAGTCAAAACAGACTGCGTGCTAGACAGCGAAGTAATGCCGATAGATGCAAAAGGAAATCTATTGCCCTTCCAAATACTAATGCAAAGACGAAGAAAATACCATGTTGAAGAATATGCAAGAAAAGTGCCAGTAGCATTATTTGTTTTTGACATACTTTACGCAAAAAACAAGTCGCTCATAAGAGAAAAATACGAAAAACGATATTCAATATTGAGGAAAATACTTCGACAAACAGACAAGATAAAACTCGCGCTGCAGAAGATGTGCAAAGACTCAGACTGCATAGAAGACCTGTTCAACAAAACAGTAGAACACGGCGGAGAAGGAATAATAATCAAGAATCTGCACGGACAATACCAAGCAGGAACACGAGGATGGAACTGGGTCAAATGGAAGCCAGAGTATGTGAAGGGGTTGAGAGACACATTTGATTTGGTGGTAGTAGGAGCATTCCACGGAAAAGGAAGAAGAGCAGGAACATACGGAGCACTATTATGCGCAGTTTACGACGAGAAAAAAGACAGATTTTTGACGTTCTGCAAACTAGGAAGCGGATTCAACGACAAAGAACTGTTTATGCTGCCAAAAAAGTTCAGGAAAATAGAACACAAACCAGCAAGACTGGAAACAGCAATACAAGCAGACGTCTGGCTCAACCCGACAACAGTGGCAGAAGTGACAGGAGCAGAAATAACAAAATCACCAAACCACACAGCAGGATATGCGCTGCGCTTTCCGAGATTTTTAAAATGGAGAGAAAAAAAGCCAGAACAGGCAACGACGTTCAAAGAAATTCTAAATATGGTTTAGCTGTTACTTGATAGTAGTAAAGTTTATAAAGGATTGATTGCTATTCAGAGCAATGAACTGCCTGACATTAGAAGGACTGTGGGTTCCTGCACGATATGGAATAGGAAAAGCGTACGCACTATTTGACTGCACGCATCCACCAGAGCACATAGAGGTCACGCTTCCGGATGTTCAAGATGAAGCACAACTGGGATTGGAACTTCATCTATGCAATGGAGTAACAAGGACGGTCAGATCAGAGTTTCATCTTGAATTACGCAAAGAAGTAGCTGTCGATGAAAACGATTTGAGACAACAGTTGGCAAAATTGGCAAATTCTAATTTTAACTATACTTTGCTGGGATTGCTTCCACGTGCAACAAACAGGGAAACAGCAACACAGATGAAAGATTTTATGCGCATGATGACCGTATCTCCTTTATACGAACCTGACGAACAAATCCGCATGGAAATCGTCTACCACGACGGAAAAGAATGGCAACAGTTCCGTGAATAGAAAGCTTTAAGTTCAGAATTTGATTAGTTCTTTACATGAAAAGAGCAATCATAGTGCACGGATGGAGCGGAAGCCCAAAAGGAAACTGGTTTCCCTGGCTCAAAAAACAACTCGAAGCCAAAGCAATATACGTAGACGTGCCAGCAATGCCCAATCCCGACACGCCAGAAATAGAACCCTGGGTAAACCATCTTGCGAAATACGTAGACACTGACGCAGACAATTATTTGATAGGACACAGCATGGGATGCCAGGCAATACTAAGATACTTGGAAAACAGACCAGAAAACATCAAAATCAAAGGAGTTCTCCTAGTGGCAGGATTTATAGATTCCCTTTCAGAAGCTGTGATGAAAAGCCCAGAAGATGCAAAAATAGCACAACCCTGGCTGGAAACACCAATTAACATCAACAAAGCAAAAACAATCCCGGGCAAAATAATCTCAATATTCTCAGATGACGACCCATATGTTCCAGAAGACAACTGGAAAAAATTCGAAGAACTCGGAGAAGTAATCATTTTGGACAAAAAAGGGCACATACAAGAATTAGAAGAACCAGAAGTCCTCAAAGCAGCACTCAAACTACTCCAGTAGACACTGGACAACCACGCGCACAGGGTATATAAACAAATAATTTCTGAGTTAATCTGTGAGACAGAGCACACTTCTAGAATTTGAAATACCAGTTTTAACAGTCTACATACCAATAAGAAAATACCCGTACAAAAGACGACAAGGACTGGCAGAACTACAATTGCGCAAAAGATTAGAGAAACAAGGATGGAAAGTATGGAGAGGAGGATTTGTGCACGCAATAGCAGCAGACATCTACCCGGCAGTCAAAAGAAAATACGTGCAGCTGGCAGAACTAATAGTTGAACTGTACGGAGACAAAGCACTGGACTTACTATGCTATCTATGCACAGTACACCACGGAATGCCAGACCTAGTATGCTACAATCCGGCTTTGAAACAATTCAAGTTTGTTGAATGCAAACTCGGACACGAAGGACTAAGCGACAGGCAGGTAACAACAATACAAAAATTAAAAGAATCAGGATTTACAGTAGAAGTGCACAAACTCGTAGAGGAATGCACGAAAACAAGAAAAGCAGAAGTGAACTTAATAACGAAAGAGAAAAAAATACTCGAAAAAGAAATGAAGCTGACACGCTTTATATACAGCAGAAAACCAAGAGTTGAAAGAATACAAGCAGTAGTATGCGATTAAAAAAGCTTATTGAAGCTTTCTATCGTCTCATATGAATGTCTCAAATTTCTAATCACTTTATCAGCAGAAGGATCAACCCTGATTTCCAAATCATCACTAAGCGTGTAGAATTGAGGCTTTCCATCACCACGATCATAAGCAGAGAGGCCTGTAGCTTTGTATGTGCCTTTACAATCAGTCATCAAAAGAATTACGTTCAGACCATCAGCAGGTACAGTCAATCTTGACGCAAAATGGAAAATTACGCCAGCATGACCCTTAGTAATGCCTCCAGTAATCTTGCTTTGTTCAAAAGACCTGTTTTTATATGCGGCAACCAACTTTGCTATATCTGTCCCCTGAATATGCAAAAAGTTCTTCATTTTCCCCTGTACGGCGGCAAAATATAATTCGGCTGCTCCATAAATTTAGGCGGAACGCCACGATAATTCTGCTTCCAGGTAGCAGGACCAGAAGTCTTAACATAATTATGGTCGGTAACACAGCCGCTTAACAAAGCAGCTGAAAGAATAATTCCTGAAACAATTTTAGCCAAGTTCATAGTGTTACTATGTAGTGGTGGTATTTAAAGATTTCTATTGCTCTCGAAACAATTATAAACAAAAAACAGTTTTTTTCATTAAAAATGAGGTCAAAAACAATCTATGTTGTAGGTCACATTAATCCAGATACTGATTCAATCACCAGCGCAATATCTTACGCGCATTTCTTGTGTGAAAGACACAAACACCACATTATTGCAGCTGCTGCAGGCAGTCTGAATCCTGAAACCAAATGGGTTTTAAGATACTGGAAAACAAAAAAACCAATGCTTTTGCAAGATGCAAAAGACAAAAACGTGATAATAGTAGACCATAATGAAATCCATCAAGCTGTAAAAAACATCAGACAAGCAAACATTCTTGAAATAATCGACCACCACAGAATAGGAGATGTTGAAACAATCCATCCAATCCCTTTTGAAAACGAACCAAGAGGCTCAACAACATCAATCATAGCTGACCGATTTTCCTGGTTCAAAGTCCCCATATCCCGAAAAATGGCTGGGCTGATACTGTCAGGCATTCTCTCAGACACGATTTTGCTAAATTCTCCCACCACGACAAGAAAAGACCGTGAATGGGTCAGAAGACTAGCCAAGATTGCCGGAGTCGACTACAAAAAATACGGCAGAAAAATGCTGAAAGAAGGCTGTGATTTAATCAGATTTTCTCCAAATAAAATTCTATTAACTGACTTCAAAACTTTTGCAAAAGGAGACAAAAAAGCAGGAGTCGGACAAATCACAGTCACATCCACAATTGATGCACTTCATAAAAGGCATGTTTTATTAAATGAAATGGACAGAATAAGAATGAAAAAGAATTTCAAATATGTCTTTTTGATGATAACCAACATAATAACATTACAAACTGACTTATTAATATCAGGAGATTTGGATAAAGTCAAGAAAATATTCAGAAAACCAATAAACAACAACACCATTGTATTGAAAAATGTGGTATCAAGAAAAAAACAAGTACAACCCTACGTTCTTAAATTAATATAAAATTCATGCCTTCTGGACGAGAAAACCATTGCGGGAAGGCAAAATGCGCACTTTCTGACCCTTCTTAATGTGCAAATGCTCAGCGAGCTCTGAAGGAATGCCAACAACAAGACTCTTGCCGCTGATGGTTACCTTGCGCGGAAAACCAAATGTGCGCTTCTTCAGCTCTTCAGTGCGAGATTCTAGCTCATCAGCCTGTTTTTCAGTAAAAACAACGTTGTCGCACTTCGGACATTTCAAAGCAGACACATTATGCAAAGGAATGTCTTCTTCGTATTCATAATTGGCTAAAATGGCGGGTTTTAGTTCCACGTCACACTTTCCGCAATAATATCCATCTTTGCTGACCATTTTTTTCTCCTTAACCGGTAAACGGTTATTATTCTTTCCTGCCCTTGTTGAACAGTGTAAACAACAATTATCGTCTTGTCGTTGAATTCAAGCTTCTTTCCGATACGAATTTCTTCCTTGACAAAATCCCTGAATTCAAGACTGCCATGCTCAATGCACTCTCTAACTTCCTCTTCAGAGATGCCTTTCTTTAGCATTCTTTCTTTTGCATGCACTGATAATATCATGATTTGTCACTGATAGTATAAAAAACTATCGACTATACCAAGAATGCACCTTCTGCTGGGAGCGCCAATACTCTGAAACAGACATGGGCTTGCCACCATCAGGCAAAACAGGACAGCGCATAAAACGCTTCTCCCAATAAGTAGGTTCATTAAAAGATTCCCTGACAAAATTGTCCTCTTTAGGAGCATTCTGCGAAAGAAGAAAATAAAGCCGCTGCACCTCTGCATCATCGATAATGCCATCCTTATTGGAATCACAACTGTGCACCAAAGCAGACAATTGATTCCCTGAAATATCAGTACGCTCCAAACCAGCAAGATAAACACTGTGAGCCTGCTTTGTAAACAAAACATCATTTGATGTCCGAATGTCAGCCAACTGGACACTGCTCTGAACATCAAAACGCTTGTTAGCGGAGTAAAGCAAGCCAGCAATACCCAAAGCGCCAACAAAAAAATAAATTTTCCAATCATTCACATTCATTACAACCACCCCTCATCTTAGACAAAGCGCGGGAAGCCTCAGCACCAGAAATAATATTGTCAAGATTCCCGTCAATCGTTTTAATCACGTAAAACCGGTTGTTCATAAACAAAATACGAGTCTCCACAGGGAACTTCTTCATGCCCTCAACAAAAATATCAGTGCCATCTGCAACATTATCCTCTAAAGGAGGACCTTTATACGGCAAAGCAAGCCTGCCACCAGCAGTCTCTGGATTAAGCCAGTAACCACACAACTCAATAGACTCATCACGGTCAATGCAATTATCCTTGTTGGCATCAGCATACTCGAGCAAAGTATGAAAATGCGAATTGGCATTTTTTTCATCATACATCAACTTTGCACCAGCATACTCCATATCATCGATGCATCTCTGAATCAAGCCCGATGCATTTTGGGAAAAAGACATCGGCTTTACATACTCAACTTTCTCTTGCTCAACCTTTTTTTCCGGCCCTGAATAATTCAAATAAAGCAGACCAGCCAACCCAAGCACGGCACAACCAACAATCGATTTAATTTTGCTCAGGTTCATTTTACATCACCAAGATAATATAAGTCAAACTACTTAAAGAACCCATAAGACAAGAAAACTGGAATAATTGCAGGTTAATGTGAAAAGTTTACAGAAAATCAAGGAAAAACTGGAAAAAATCAATCCACGACAGGTTTTCCATCAAGATAAGCCTTATCGCCATCAAGAGAATACGAGCCGAGAGCAATATCACGCAAAACTTTCGGGAAGACAACCCAGTCGCCAACCTCTTTCAGGATGTTCTGCAAATCCTTGGCAATACCGTAAACAGGGAACTTTCTCCTGAGCTCTTTTTCTTTTATTTCCTTTTTCTCTTTGCTTTCAGCTGGGGGACTATCCCTGATAAAATGCTCAATCTCACTAACAGACTTGGCTTCTCCAAGCAAAACAGCACGATCTTCCAAAGACCTTACACTCTCAGGAACAGGAACCGGAACAGAAACAGCAAGAACAGGACCTCCATCAAGCATTTCAGTAACCTTGTGCACAGTAGTATAAACATTATTCTCACCAGCAAGAACTGCTTTAGCACTCGGCACCCAAGCAAGACCAGCATAAGCAGGCCTGCCATTAGGCTTCTTTTTAGGCAAAAAACCAGGATGAACATTAACAGTCAAAAAGTTCCCGCAAATAATCGGCGTAACAATCCAATCATAACCGGCAAGAGCAACACAATCAATACTATAGTCATCAAGCAGCCTGCACTGCTCCATATCATACTTGCCCCTTGTAGCATCAGCGACTTTCATAAACTCTTTGTAATGCCTGAAACGAACAGGAATAGCAACGCCCTGAGGTTTGTAATCCTCCCTCGCAATCTTAACAGCATTAGAAGCAGGATTATCAGTAAAAATCAAAACCGGCTCAAACGAAACCTTTCCAGAATCACGGTCAGCAATGTAAGCCTCAATAATCTTCTGCGCATTAGTGCCGCTGCCAGACATAAAAATAGCAACACGCATCGGCGTGGATTTAGGCAAGTACAAACTTTCCACGCTCAATCCCTCCCAGAAAAGTAAACAGGCTTGCCATCAGAGCCTTTCACGTTGGCAAGCTCAACACCAGTCCTGCCATCAACAGCAGACTCAACCTTGCCAACAATCCTCGCGTTAAGACTGTATGTCTTTTTCAAAATATCAATAACGGCATCAGGATCTGAAGTAGTCACAAAACCATCATTACCCATCGGCCATTTTTTATAGCAGGTTTCCAAAGAATTGCCCAACTGCTGAGCAAAGAAAATGTCAGCAAAAGAAGGCGGGAACAAATTCATAACCTCTGCAAACAACTTGTGCTGAGCCAAAGGACGGGCAAGCTTATCCTTGTAAGCACCGCCACTCATATGATAAACAGATGAGGCGAGCCCTTTATCAAGCAATTCCTTGAACGCAGGATACAAAACAATAGAAGGATTAGTCAAATATTCCAGGAAATTCCAAACAGTATACTCTCTTCCTTCAACCACAACAGTCTTGTCCAAATCCTTATGCCACTCCTCACCAAAAGCCTTAATCATCGCCTTACGCTTATCACGAGCACCATTAGAACGCATATTAGGAACACCGCTGATAGCAACAAGATACTCACCAGCAGAAGGCTTGGGCGGATTCCTCAAACACTCCTCATCAATAACGCCCACAGCAGCACCGCTGATATTGTAAGCAAAAATGCCATCACGATGACCGCAAAGACGGCTGCCAACAACTTCTGGTTGCAAAATATACAAGACATCCAACACGTGGCTGGTCAATTCCGCCATCCGCGTAACTGAAAAATCAAGCGGACGATTCATCTCAAAAACAGCAGAAACTACCTTTGCCACACCCTTAAGCTTCTCAAAATCATCAAGAACCATTGCGGCCTGATCATAATTAGCCCGCTCCAAAACCAATGAAGGCGTAGCAGAAATTTCTGCATGACGAGCATAAAAATCAGGCTTAGTGCCAGTACCATCAGCACAACCCCTCACAAGCTTTCCATTCGCATCGAAAATAGCAAAAGAAATATCACCCTGCCTAAACATTCCTCTATAAAAATTCTTTTTATCACCAAGAGAAATCATAGTACCAGAAACATTCGCAACAGCCTTCACGCGGTCAGGACCAAGCAAAGCATCCTCGCCATCCAAAATGGAAAGCTCATGATAATCCGCAGAAGAAGCCAAAGCAGTGCCAATAATTCCCATATCAGAAACACTGCCCTCGCTGGCATCAACAACATTCAAAAAAGCAACAGGAGAAACACCAATAGTTTTCGCCTGAAAAACAAGATTGTTAACCATTGACTTAGTATGCCTCTCAGGGTCAAGAATTTCAGAATTGCCGCAGGCAGAATGAACAGCAACAACCTTATCCTCAGGAACACGCACAACAGGAAAACCATTAATCACATCAACAAGAGAAGAATTCTTCAAAGTCGGAGCAGTCAAACGCCTCAACAAAGAAGAACCAATCTTCTTATCCTCAATCTGCTGCAAGTAATCGTCTTTTTCAGTCATTTGTGAGACCTCTCAACATCACGCCAGCCGATATCAGTGCGATACTGCAAGTTATTGCCCTCAACGGAAATCAAAGAAGCAGCATGATACGCCAAAGCACGAGCCTCAGCAACATCGACAGGCGATTTGGCATGCCCAACAACACTGACCAGCCTGCCACCATTAACATAAAACTTACCATCCTGCTCCTTAACACCAGCGCCATAAATCGTCACGCCAGGAACCTTCATCGCGTCTTCCAAACCAAAAATACGCTTGTCCTTAACAAGCTTAACAAGATTCCCGTCAGGATAACCCTTCGACGCAACAACAACACAAACACGAGGATTGCACTCCATCTCAATATCAAGGTCATCCAAATACCCATCAATACAAGCATTGGCAATTTCGGACATCGGAGTCAAAAACTGGGGAACAACAACCTCTGCCTCAGGAGCACCCCAACGAGAATTAAACTCAACAACCTTAGGACCCTCCTTAGTAATCATCACGCCAGTGTACAAAACACCAACATAAGAGTTGCCCTCTGCACGCATGCCCTCAACAGCAGGACGGATAATAGTATCATCAATCAAGCACCTGAGCTCAGGCGTAATAACCCGAGCAGGAGCAACCGCGCCCATCCCGCCAGTATTAGGGCCCAAATCATAATTATCACGAGCCTTATGATCCTGCGCAGCACAAATCGTATTGAAATTACCCTTAGAGTCACAGAATGTATAAATAGAAGCCTCCTCGCCAACCATTCCCTCTTCAATCAAATAAGTCTCTCCGGCCTTGCCGAAAGACTTCATTGATTTGACAGTATCTAACGCCTCTGAAAGACTTCTCACACCAATAGCTCCCTTGCCACCACACAAACCAGAAGCTTTAATGAACAACAAACCATGATGGTCAGTCTTTTCATAAAAGTGAACTAAATACTGAACACTTTCTTCTGGACTATGAAAAACCTCAAAATGAGGATGCGGAATATTGCATCTCTTCATAAACTCACGAGACCACTGCTTATCCCACTCCAAACGAGAAGCAGCCCGAGAAGGACCAAACACAGCAAAACGTTTTTCCTTCAACGCATCAACAACACCATTAGCAAGAGCATCATCCTGGCAAACATCAACCAAGTCAGGACGATAATTCAAAGCAGCAAGACACACAGACTCAGGATCAGTGTGTTTTGCATTACCAAGAACAAGAACATCCTTGCCAGTCCTATTTGCAGCCTTAACAAAATCATTCCCGGCAGTAAGAATAACCTGACCAACCATTGGGTCACGCAAATAAGCATCAGCAACAGCGTGAGCACGCGCACTACAATCAACAACCATCACAGTCAAATCTATTTTTGAATCTCTTTGCATAATTCCACCTCACTTAAAATAATTAAGAGCATTAACAAACAATTGCAAGCCAGGACCTTCTGACGGCATTTCTTTTCCAGCGCGCTTGTACAACTCCTTCAACAAAGTCCAATCAGGCCTGTGCGTGAAATCAACAGCACGCTCAGGATGAGGCATCATGCCAAGAATTTTTCCAGACGGGTCGGTAATACCTGCAATATCCTCAAGAGCGCCATTAGGATTGGCAGGCAAATTCTGAGAAGTGCAAACCTCGCCCTTAACATAACGAGCAGCAACCAAATCATTCTTTTTAATCTCTTTCAAAACCTCAGGCTCTGCATAAAACTTTCCCTCGCCATGAGCAATAGGAAGACTAATCTTGTCAACACCTGCCGTCCAAGGATTGTTGCCAGAAAACTGCAAATCAACCCAACGGCAAAGATAACGAGGAAACTCATTATGAATCAAAGCAGCAGAACGGGTATATTTGCCGTCAAGATTCGGCAGCAAGCCAAGATTCACCAAAGCCTGAAAACCATTACAAACGCCGAGCGTCAAATGATCTTTTTCAACAAAATAACGCAATTCATCCCACAAGTCCTCATTATTCCTGAAACGATTAGCCCAGGCATAACCAGAACCAGTATCATCACCGTGAGAAAAACCGCCAGGGAACATAAGAATCTGGCAATAACGCAAAGATTCAGGAGAAAAAATCAAATCATTCATATGCAGAATTTCCACTTTCGTTTCAATGCCGGTCTTTTCGCCAGCAAGCTCGAAAGCGTGCTTTGACTCAAACTCACAATTCGTGCCGTGCTCCTTTAAAATCAAAACGTCAACCATCAGAAATCCCTCAACGGAGCTTTATATGGCTCTAACGTTTTATTCACATCAGAATCAACGACAGTTTTGCCATTATACTGCACAACAAATCTGTTGTCGTCTCTAACAGTACCAACTTGAGCAAACGTGTGACCTTTCATCAATTCCTCAAACTTTGCCCTGTTTTTGGGATCAATTGTCACAACACACCTGCCCTGACTCTCGGAAAACAAAGCGTAATCAGCACGAGACCACTTGCCGGGAAGATTATCAATAGAAACATCCATGCCGAGCAAGCCGCCCATAGCAGTCTTTGCCAAAGCAACACCCAAACCGCCAAAATCAACACTCTTCGCAGAAGCAACAACTCCTTGTTCATTGCACTTCTGCAAGGAACGATACAATCTCGGATTCTTGTCAGGATTAGAAACAGGACAACGATTGCCAACAAAAGGCTTGCCACGCTGCTGCTCGCCAACCATCTTGAAATACTCACTGCCACCAAGCTCGTCGTGAGTATCACCAAGAACATAAACAAGGTCGCCGGCAACCTTTGCATCCAAGGAAACAAGATTCTTAACATCATCAACCACGCTAATCGTGGAAACCAGCAAAGTAGGAGGAACAGAAATCGTCACAGGATTGTTATTCTCATCATAACCCTTGAACGTGTTAAACATACTATCCTTGCCGGAAATAGGAGGAGCATCATGAGCAATAGCATGATCGGAAAAAGACATATTTGCAGCAAACAAATCACCCAAGTTCGCCTCTGAGTCTCCAGGCCAGCAGAAATTATCCAGCAAAGCAAGATGGTCCAAATTCGCGCCAGCACAAACAGCTCTTCTTACGGCGGTATCTACGGCGCAGGCAGCCATATGATAAGTATTAATGTCGCTATAAGATGGGCAAATACCCTGAGAAAGAACAACAGCCTTCTTTGAAGAAAGAACAGGACGGAAAGCAGAAGCATCAGCATAAACACGACCATTACCCTGCAAAGGCTTCAAAGCACTGCCACCCTGAACCTCGTGGTCATACTGCTGAGCAATAAACTCCTTGCTGCAAATATTCAAACGACCAAGCATAGAAAACAAAACACCAGTCAAATCATCAACAGCAGGAATAACAGGCTCCTCGTGCTTGACAACTTTCCTCTCAGCAAACAATTCACGCTCAGGCACACCATCGTGCAGGAAGTCAAGATCGACATCCATAACATTCTTGCCATTATAATCAACAACACATTTGCCGGAATCATTAAACTCGCCAATAACAGTGGCCTCAACATCACGCGACTGCATTAATTCAGAAAACTCTTTCCATTTATCTTTAGGAACAGACAAAGTCATACGTTCCTGACTTTCTGAAATCCAAATCTGCCAAGGAGACATGCCAGGATACTTAGTCGGAGCTTTATCCAACTCAACACGACACCCACCGCACTCCTTTGCCATCTCAGCAACAGAACACGACAAACCACCAGCACCATTATCAGTAATACTGGAATACAAATTGCGAGGCTTTGCTTCGAAAATAAGAGCATCGTGCATCTTCTTCTGAGTAATCGGGTCGCCAATCTGAACAGCACCAGCAGGACTGCCAGCATCCATTGCCTCAGAGGAAAACGTAGCACCGTGAATGCCATCCCTACCAATACGACCACCAACCATCACAATATAATCGCCAGGCAACGCTGCTTTCTCCTTCTCACCAGAAACAATTTCTTCCAAGCCAACAGTGCCAACATAAACTACAGGCTTCCCACTGTAACGCTGGTCATAAATAGCAAAACCCAATTCGGTGCCAATACCAGAACAATTACCACCAACATTCACGCCATCAATAACGCCAAGACCAATCCTTTTTGAAGAAAGCATTTCCTGAGTGAAATTAGGACCCTTAAACAGCTTGCTTTTATCCCTCGGGTCACCCAAGCAGTAACCATAAACATTAGCAACACACTTGTGACCTTTACGAGTGCCCATCGGGTCACGATTCACACCAACAATACCAGTAATCGCACCACCAAACGGGTCTAAAGCAGAAGGACTATTATGCGTTTCAACCTTATAAGAAATATTATGCGTCTCATCAAACCTGATAACGCCAGCATTGTCAGAAAACAAAGAAACACAGAAATCCTTGTCACCCTTTCTTTTTCTAATCTGTGCAGTAGAACCCTTGATGAACTTCTTGAAAATACCCTCTGCAACCCTCTCAGAATGACCAAGACCATAAGTCATAGTAATCGGATTGGCAAAAATAGTATGCTTACAATGCTCAGACCAAGTCTGCGCAATGCTCTCAAGTTCAACATCAGTAGGATTCCTGCCTTTCTCCTTAAAATAAGCCTGAACTGCTTTCATGTACTCCAAACTCATAGAAAGAGGACCATTCCTTGAACCATCAGCATTAGCAACACCCTTCTTTCCAATAGTTTCTAATTCCTTATCATCAACATGCAGAAGGTCGACCAAAGCAGCAGTCGGTTGCTGATGAAGATTAACACGAGGATAAACAGTATTCATACCCTTATCATTCAAATACTGCTCACGAGACTTAATCTTAGCACGCTGAATAACAGGGTTGTACAACCCATCAGCAAGTTTGCAGACCTGCTCCTCAGACAAGTTTCCTGAAATAAACATCACCTGAGAAGAACCAACAGGAATCTTCCGACCAAGCCGCGCTTCAATACCCTCGCTGACAGTATGACCGACATTATCAGTCACGCCAGGATGAAAACCAATCTCAACAGCCCAATCAAACTCGCCAGGCAAATGAGATTTGGTAAAAGCATCCTGAACAACAGGATTCCTCAAACCCTCAGCAACACTCTCCAACTGCTCAGGAGGAAGCTCAGCATCCAACGTGTACGCATCAACAAGCTCAATTTTATTTACATCAAAGCCAGCCTCACGAAGACTCTTAGCCCTAACCTCAGCACGAGAATCCTCTACTTTTGAAACGACTTCAATGCGGGACATTAGTTCACGCTGTCTTGTATTTTTGTCTGATGCCGTTCAGCATATCCCTATACTGCATGGCTGCTTTTGCAGGATCCTTAGAGTTAAGAACAGCTCTGCCAACATTTACAATCACTCTGTCGCCAAAAATCTTAATGACGTTATCTGCATCACCGCCCTGAGCGCCAACACCAGGCATCAGGACAAGCATATCATCGCCGACATACGACTTGACACACTTAATCTCATCCAGAGAAACGTGGTTTCCAGGGCTTGGAGCACCGATAACAACACCATCCCACTTATAAGCAGCAGCAGCACGAGCCAGCTGAACATACTGCGGAACAAATTTACGATGACCAAGTCTCGGATGCTCCATCTCAACAATATCGTCAATATGGTAATCTCCAGAATTTTCTGTAACATCAACCAGCTTCATCTTCTCTGTCTTGTGCTGCGGATTACTCATAATGCACATACCAATAACTCCCAAGCCACGATTGTGACCCTGAGTTGCAACCTCCTCAAAATTACCAGGGAACGGCGAATACGTCACAGCATCAAAACCAAATTTTTGGGAATGATACCAGCCAGCATCATTAGTGTTGCCGATATCAGGCAGCTTTCTATCCCAAATAGCAACCATGTAGTGTTTGTGAATCCTGTCAACAAGCTTCTTTTTATCCTCTCCAGACAAGTTCTCAACGAAATTGCCGTTAGGCTTAACAGCAGCAGCATAAGGGCCAATCTTATCAATGAAATCAAGACACCACTGCAGCTTATCAGCACCCTCAGGCAACGTGTTCTCTGTACCTTGCCAATACTCAGCAGGGTCCAAGCCAGCGCACAAAACAGAATTCTTACGCGAAACAGCCAGCACCCACTTCTCCAACAAAGGAGTCTGATACAATGTTTTTCCATCCCCTATCGCACAAACCGACAAACCATAATGGTCCTTTACCAAATTATCAAGAGCCTTAAACTTGTTAACATCAACAAGATGGTCACCATAACGCTCAACAAACCTCTTAGCACGGTCCTGCTTGCCACCACTAGGGTCGAAAAATCTGGCAAACATTTTCGCGCCCTTTTTTCTAAGGAAATTCTTGCTCCATTTTTCAGGGTTCCTGAAATAAGCAACAGCCTCAGGATTTTGGGAATGTTCCCTCAAAAACTCCTCATCAATACCAACAATAGAGTGAACATCAACACCAACCTTTGCAAGATTCTGCTCACCACCCTGATAACGCGTAACAACAGCGAGAAGATCTTTTATTATTGGTCCCTTGCGTCTAAGAATCGGAATCCAGCCAGTCTCACGACCATCAGCTTCCTTATGATAACAGCTTGAACCCTCTGTAATAAGATCAACAATATGCAAATCAGTAGTAAAAAAACCGACCACTTTCTTAGGATCAGCAGGCTGACCATCTGGATGGAAGACCTCAAAACGGTCAGGCTTACCAGAAACAGGCTTGTAAATAGAAACGTGAGGCAAGCCAAGCACGTGAGCAACCGGTGCAGAGAAAAGCCAATCCCTTGTCTGACCGCCAGAAATAGTTTGTATGCCCTCTTCATCAGGCAAAAGCTGCTTTGCTTTCTCAGCAAGAATCTCAATAATCTTCTTAAAATCAGGATTCTTATCCATCATGCCAACAGCATGATGCCACATACCCTGAGCATTATGCTCAAACTCCTTAAAGAAACCACCGTCACCAACAACCTTCTCACTATTACAATAGTAAATACCAATCTCGCCTGCAGCTAATAATGTAGGCGGAACATCCTGAAAACCAGAAGTCTTCACCAACTGCTCTGCAACAAACTGATTACCTGCCATAAAAAACACCTCCCGACTTTTAATTTGGAAGGTTCACAGCCCTTTATAAGAAAATCTGAAGCAGAATATTGGTATTACAAAATAGAAATTGAAACAGAACAAAAACATTTATATATCTAAAGTATATACTATGGCTATATGGCAACAGAAATGATAACGGTGAAAATGGACAATGAGTTCCTGAAAGACGTTGATGAAATTGTTAAAAAAGAAAAATACCAAAACAGGACAGAATTCATCAGGGCAGCATTAAGGGAAAAGATTGATGAACTGAAGTTAAAGAAAGCAATGATGGAAATAGCCCATCTGAAAGGAGCGTCAAAGAAAAAGATAACTGAAGAAGAATACGAAAAGGCGAGAGAAACAGCATTTGACAAAATATGTGAAAAGCTTAGATGAGTTCTTCAGGCTTATGATGTGGGCAAATATCTTTCAAATCATTAAAATGCTTATCCCTGGTGACTAAAATCAAATTATAATCTCTGGCAAGAATAGCATGCAAAACATCGCCTGGAGGCAAATATCTTTCATCTGCAATTTTTTCAGCTTCATAACGCTGTTCTTTGACAGAAATTATTCTTTCTACCAGCTCCTGAAAAGGCATCAGCATACCATTTATCTGTTCAATCGAATAATAAACATTTAATTCAGTTATCAGAATATCAGAAATGACTAACTTATCTTTTCTTGATTTCATCAAAATAAAAAATTTCAAAGCGAAGTCTCCGAGCAGAGCGTTCTTATATCCTTTTCTGTCTTCATATAAATCAATCCAAATTGAAGAATCAACGTAAAATCTCATATTTGTTGATAAGTGAAACCAGTTAAAGTGCCTATCTTTGAAAAACACGCAAGAATTACAGCTTTGCAACGAAGAATTACAAAAAACAGTCAAAAAGATGGAAAAAAGAAAAGAAATCATACCTATAATATACTACAAAAACATTTAAATACTAGTATACTCTTTTCCATACCAGCTTTAATCAAAAAAAGGTGATATGATGGCTAAATCAAAAAAGACAGGACACGGAATCTATGTTATCGCAGCAATCGTATTAGTTGTTGCAGTAGTCATAATGCTTTACAGCAGTGGAAAATTCGGACAAGCAGTATTCGCAAAAGACAGAACACAAGGATGGTCCTGTTATTTTGATTACCCTGCAGGAACCACCAGAGAGCAAATGAGAGAAAACAGTTGCGAAGGATGGAACTCAAGATGTTCAGGAATAGAAAAATGTGACGCCAATGTGAGAAAAAAAGAAGGCGAAACATTCCGTGTGACCAGCACTTGTGAAGGAACACACAATATAAGAATAGACGGAAAACACAGACAATTACACTTCCAATGCACGCCAGTTGACATGGCACAAGTAAAAATACCAAAACAAACAGCCCAATGTTCTAACTATAAAGCGACCAGCCAAGAGCTCAAAAACAAAATAACAGAAGCAAGACAAAAAATAGACAAACTCACAGAACAGATTACAACCTATGAAAAAATGCTGAATGAAAACGAGCAAAAAGCAGCAGTAGCCTGCGCATTACCAGAATGCGTAAATGATGCAGATTGCGGACCAGGATTACTGTGCTGGGAAGGCAAATGCGCGAAAGTGGATATTGAAAAACCTTCAACCGAAATAAAACTGACTGATAAAGACTACCTGCCATTATTCCAGTGTAGAAGAACAGTTCTTGGCTTCCATGATTACTACCAAAGAAACCAATACCCCTGCCCAGAAGGAGAAACACTAAGCCTCTTGGGTAGAGTGATAGGAAAAGCAGGAGTTACAGGAACAGCAGAATTATGGAGTTGCAAAGTAAGAAACAATGGCGGAGAGAACGTGCTAAGACTAAATGGCTGCAACGCAGGCGAAGACCTTGACGTAAAAGTAGGATATGCTTTTACAGCACCACGCAATGACCTGGGAACAATACCACTAAACCTGTGCATATATGACGCAAAGGGAGAACACACAGTATCATTAGGAGAGTGCCAGGCAGGAAGGAAAGAAGGAACAATCTACATCCTGCCAGGATGCATAGACTCAGACGGCGGAAAAGACCCCCTGAAAGTCGGTGAAATATACGGGTTTAGCACGTATACGCAAGTTCCCCCGTACTCAAGATTTTCAACACAGCCGACATGGCAAAAATTAACAATGGGTCAAAACATACAACCTGGAAATACGGACGTATGCTCAGGAGTAACTAAACTAAATGAAAAATACTGCGATCCAGCAGGTGGCGTAAATGATCCAGAGGCATTTGCTTATGGTGTAAGCACAGAAAGAATTAGCTGTGAACTGGTTATAGCACCATATGGAACGTGCAAACAAGGAAAGTGCGTTGAAGAAAGACCAACTCCGACCGGAGTCCCGCTACGATAATTTTTTTCTTTTTTTTTCTTAATTACAATAAGATTTAAATAGCAGTATACACTTTTCTATACTAAAATATTGTTAAAAGGTGATGCGCGTGCAAATGAAGATAATGTTTTCTGTTATATTAATAGCATCATTAATGCTCTTGTCCAGCTGTGAACTAGGAACAGGCGGAAAAGCAATAACGACAGGAGAACCACAATGGACTCCTTTATACATTTGCTTTGAGTACCAGGCAGGAGACCGCAACATGTGGGATTTCTTCAGCAGCGCAGATCCAAACTGCAACGGCAAAGAAGTATGGAAAAGCAGTTCTGGCGTTCCAGGAACAATGGGATATGTTTCCAAAACACCATTCACAGGAAGCGTATTAATATCAGAATGCATGCGAACGCGCACTGAGACAATAAGAAATGTCTTTAAAACAAAAATAGGCGAGAAAAAATATAATGACAGATACACAATTCAAGGAAAAAACTGCCCAGAAGGTTCTTATTCTCACGAAATAGGATATGTTTATGCAAGCCAAACACCAGGAACATCAGCATTATACAGGTGCTGGATGGACAGAATGAACGAAGGAATCTGGGACCACTGGCTATCATTTGATTCAAAATGCACCAGCAGCAGAATAGGCGAAGTCAAACAAGAAGGCATATACGGCTACGTTCCAAGAACGGCAGCAACACCTGCAGTGCCAATAGCAACAACACCAATGCCAACCTTAACAGCGTGCGACCAGCTCAAAGCAACAAATTCTGATTTGAATACCAAAATAACACGCTTGAAAGAAGAAAACGCGCTGATGGAACAAACACTCAGCACGATAGGAGGACAATAAAAATGAAAAAAACCCTTTCTTTAATGATAATTATAGCTGTGCTAATGTTATCAAGCTGTGAACTAGGAACAGGAGGAAAAGCTATATCCATAGGAGGAGTAAATTATCTTCCAGTATACCAGTGCGAGCCCAGTTACAAAGGAGTAGTTAATTACATACCCTCAACAGAAGAATGCCCAAAATACGACTGGAGCCAATACAATTATGCCAGAGCAAACTGCGGAGCATTAAAAGATGAAGCAGAAGGCAATGTTCGTTGCGGAACAACGAATAGAGACGAATCACTATTAGGATACTTAAAACCATTACAAAACGGACAATGCACGGCAGGACAAGTAAAAATAATACACTGCCTTGCAAAGCATACATACACTGAAAAAACATTCGGCCAAGTCAAAAGAACCCAATTCAACAATGACTATCCATCAACAGAACAAATCGGCTGCCCTGACGGAGAAAAACAGAAAGACATAGGCTGTGCAGAAGCAAGCCAGACAACAAACACAAAACCAATCTACCTGTGCACACCACAATTACATCTTGACTTTGGCGCAGGAAAATACAGATGGAACTATTTCGCATCCACATCAAACTATTGCGGAGGATGGGGAGCCAAAGGAATGATAGGGTACTGGATACAACCAAAAACAGCAACAACACCAACAGCAATTGAACAAAAACCCACATTAACAGCATGCGAACAACTAAAAGCAACAAATACTGATTTGAACACCAAAATAACACGCTTGAAAGAAGAAAACGCGCTGATGGAACAAACACTCAGCACGATGGGAGGAAAATAAAATGAGAAAAATACTATTAATATTATTGGTTTTGACAGCGTTGATGGCAACAGCAGCGAGCGCGGCAACATACGCTCAAGTAACAAAATGTAAAGGAGACTACAACGTTGATAGCCGGCTTGCAAACAAAATATGGCTTGCAAAAGATGATCCGACATGCTCAAGACACATAGTCCTTGAACAAATGGGTTATGTGATAAAGCAATATGATTCTGATACGGATACATCAAAACTATTGCGTATAGCTGAGTGTTCATATACTCAGTATAATGCAATCACCACAATTCACGCAGTGGGTTCAACAGCAAGCGCAACTGTTTGTCCTCAAAAAAGTGGTGCAACTGTAGATGAAAACCAACTAGGATTTGTTTTGTTGGATTCAATTGAAGGGACAAAGCCAGCGTGCACTATGCCATCGGGAAGTCCAATAGGATTGGAAGGTACAGCCACTCTGCAATGTGGTACAGTAAAAAATCTTGGAAACTGGCCACAAAGAACAGACATAAGCTTGCCGAAAAAAGCAGTGAGTGCGCAACCATGGACGACAAGACTATCACAAATCTACCAGTGTAACTCTGGCACTCCAATGTCGATATGGCAAACCTCGTATGGAGGAATGAATTACGACTGCAGTGATGTACGAGCAAAACTAGACCCTTACGACCCGAAACTATACCTTCTCACTGAAAATTATGTCAAAGAAAATAACCTTTTGGCATCTACAAACAAAATAATTCAATGCAGCCAAAACTGGCTGACGCAATCAACACCATCAGAATGGGGCTTTTTAACCTCTTCAACAGAACCCTGTCTAGTTGGAAAAACAGATACAGCTTGGTTAAAAGGATATTCATTAAAACAAAAAGCACCAGGAACAAATGAAGTCTTCCTGTGCACAAACAACCAGAGACCATTTACGGTTTATTCAATATCTACAGACCCGAATTGCAGAAGCAGCAATAACGACAGAAAAGGATACATAAAAGTAGCATCATTAGGATTCTGGCCACAAAGCACAGACTACGTATACAAAGCACCTGTACAAATATCAGCACCTTCACCAACAACAGCACAAAGTATGCCAGAAATCGGACCAAAAACACTCACAGCCTGCGTAGAAACACTAAGCTACGTAAGCGGCAAAGATAGAAAGCCTATAGACAATTATTATGTGACTACCGGACCATCCTGCAGCACACCAACACAACCAGGAGGAAGATCAATAGGAGTCCACGGAGTAACAATCGATTCAAAAGAACCAGACACAGTACTATTAATGCAATGCGAAGCACCTTTCAGAACAGGAGCAGACCACATGGTTTCCTTAGACCCGAAATGTGAAGGAACAAACATCAGAGGTCCGCTCGGATATGCATACAAAACACAAAAAACAGGAACAATACCACTCAGAAGATGCGTATACACAGCAAACGGCGACCACTACACAACAACAGGACAATGCGAAGCAGCAAAAGACGAAGGAATACTAGGATACCTAAACCCAGTACCAACGATACCAAAAGAACCAGAAATTTGCTGCATGATAACTACCGAAAAAGGAGACAGAAAAGCAAACGTAATGCAAAAAACACAGTGCGAAGAAGAAGCAAAAAAAATGGGCGGAAAATACACCACATCACCAAAAGAAGAATGCGAAAAAGAAATCTGTTGCACATACGATGGAAGATATGAGTGGGATAGATATGGCAGATGCTATGAAAGAAAAGGAACAATAGCAGACAGAACAAGAGAAAAGTGCAGGCAGGAATGCGGAAACGGAATAATAGAACATGGAGAAGCATGCGAAAAAAGCGCAGACTGCAAACCGAACTATGAATGCAAAAACTGCCAATGCATTGAAATCTGTCCTATAAAACAAGCAGACAATGATGCATTACTGGCACAATTAAGCGTGCTCGAGAAAAGAAACAAAGAGCTGAGAGAAAGAAAAATATGCGGAATCCTTGAAAGAAAAGAAAAAGATAAAGTAGAAATAAACATATGCAACAACCTCGGCGAATGCGTCATAGAAGGCAAACAAAAAGGCCTGACACTGCTGAAATTATACGCAGACTCAACCTGCAAAGCCAGATAATTTTTTTTTCTTTTCTTTATGGAACCAATAATAATGTTTGGACTCATAGGAGCACTAGGCGGACTACTTAGAGCAATAATAGGCGCCAGGAAAGCATACATACAAAAGAAAAAGTTCGTACTAAGCTATTTCTTAATGACAGTCATAGGCGCTGCAATAATAGGAGCAATACTGGGAAGCATAATAGGCATAAACAAACCCGTAGCACTCTTCGCAGGCTACGCAGGAACAGACTTACTAGAAGGACTGGCGAAAAGCTTCAAAATAGCACCAATAAGAATCGGTTAACACCAGCTCACAAGAGGAATAACTTCCTTCTCAGTCAAATAGAAAACACGCATACCAGGCTTCAAATTCCTAGTATCCGCAAAAAAACTACCATACTTCTTATCAAGAATCTTTACAGCAGAACCGCCATTTAAACAACGCTGTTTCTCAGCAGACAAAGCACGCTGTTCAGGCTTCAACTGCTTAAAACCGCCCAATTCCAAAGCCCTCCATTTTCCTGCATCCAAAACAAGCAAAGCACCGCCAGTAGGACTCTTAGGAACAGGAGCAGAAACAACAGCAACCTTACCCTCAAAAGTCGGGAAAGCATAAGGACTGCAACACCAATAAAACTCAACCCTGTCACAACCAGCCCACTTCATAATATCATCAAACTCGTGACCTGCAAGAATAGCAAAACCAGGACACCTAAAACTCTTATAACGCCAGGAATACCAAGGCTTATAAGACTCAGAAGGCCACAAACAAACATTAGCAAGACAAGTGCCAAGAACAGGCTCATCATTCTCACAATACTGATTCTTGTTGGTATTAACACAGCAAACACGATCATCAAAAGAAGAAGAAGCACCAAGCTTTTTCTCACGCTCACAAGTAACAGAAGCAAACTGGTCACTTGAAACCTGACCAACAAAATCAGAATTCAAAAAAGTAGCAGCACAAACAGAAGTTGACAAAAGCAACAAAATCAACACCAACTTTTTCATAATATTAAGAAAGAATTATTCATATATAAATGTATGTCAAGAATAACTGAGCAAACAAATAAGACTGATTAATTCTAAAAAACTACTTTCGCCTGCGACGTCTTTTATGACGACGCTTAACGCGCTTCTTAGGCCACAAAAGCCAAAACGCTCCAGCCAAAATCAAAAGAAGCAGCAAGGACAATACAACAACACCAAACCACTGCCTGCGCTCACGCTCAACAGAATAAACAGGAAGCTCAGTTTTTGGAACCTTGCCAGCATCCTTCAATACAGGCGCCTATACAACAGGAACTTCCTCTTTTGATACTGCAGGTATTGAAGGCTTCAAGTGTTCAGGTTGAACCGTTTCAGGAGAACTCTGAACAATTTCTTCATCATACCACCTGCCTGAACCTCCTCCGCCAGAACTTCCTCCACCAGGAGAACCCTGAGAAATGCTGAAACCTGAAAATCCGGAAACAGAAGCAGTTGCAGTCTTACTAAAATAATCAAATTCTGCAGGAATAGAGTTCCAAGAACCATTACAAGAACGTTCTTCCAGATTCCAATCATCACACTTGCCCACTGCGAGCAAATTTTCATAAGTATAATTGGCATCAGAATAATTCATAACAACATTAGCATAAGACATATTCACATCAGCATCAACAGCGAAAGTCTTCAAACCATAAACAGGAGAGGAAAGACGGTCCAGGTAAATTGAATAATTACTATCCTCAGTCAATGAAATGCCAAAGAAACGCACACCCAGGTCAGCATAACCATCAACATAAACATCATAAATGCCTGCAGGAAGAGAGAAAGTAATATTTGAGGCATCAGTAGTGTTTTCAGCCATCAAAGTATGAGTTGAATTCTCATAAATCAAAATTGTTTTATTACTACTATTAGAAGTCATCAAAGTAACAAACAAGTTCAAGTTCACATCATACTGCGGATTAAAAGTGCAGTTATTCAAATCAGGACTGCCAGACTGCTTAAAGTCTGCTTTTGCGCAAGTCCAGCCAAGACCAGAACTATTGTAAGAAGAACAGACATAGAATACTTTCTTGTCAGATGTAACAGTATCACCGTCCTCGTCAGTAGCATTAACAACAAGATAATACAAGCCGTCAGCAAAAGCAGACAAGTCAAAACCATTATTGCAGCTGCCACCAGCAGGAATTACAGGCTTGCTGGCAACGACAGTTCCAGCAAAATCCTCAACAAAAGCAAGACATGAATTAATACTGCCAGAAGAAGCAGCAGTAAAAGAGGAAGAGAACGTCAAGTTCTCAGTAATATTATAGAACGGCTGAGCCTTGGAAACTGAAATTGAATTCTGAACAGGCAATACATTAAGAGAAATCTGCCTTAAACCACCATAACTGCCAAGATTATAAGCACCATCACGAGCAGCAGCAGAAATGCTCAAAACTGCATCATCAGTCACAGGCATGGAGTAAATGCAGTCGCCATTAGAAACAAAACTACCGCTCGCATTAAACACGCACTGACAAATACCACTCGAATCATTGTTTGGAATACCCCTGAGCTTAAACGAACCGCCATAATCAATATTGGTGGCATTAGAAGAATTAACAGGAGCAATCTCGACAAGAGAAACAACAGGAGCAACATTCTCGTAAACAGTGGCAGTCAGCCTCAACTCGCCATTCTCAGTAGCACCGCCCTGCAATTCATTTGAAGCAAGCACATCATACAAATTAACCTGGGCAGAAGGCAAACCTCCACAAGTCAAAACAGCATTAAAGCCTCCGGAAAACGAGCCATTATCCTGCAACTGGCCAACCTCGCCCTGAGAAGCAACCCATTTGACTTTAGAAGTATCACCGCTTAAAACGCAGCCAGAAGCATTATACGGGAAATACAAACTCGAATTAGTAGCATCACCCACAGTCAAAGTAAGAGAAGCATAACTGCCAGTGCCGGAAAACTCAACAGAATAAGAAGAATCCACATACTGCCTAAATAAATGTCTCACACGAACAGAAGTAGAACCAACAGAAGACCAGCTTGAATTAGCAGGAACCACAGTGCAGCCAACAGTGGACCAGTTCTTTACAGAACAGCCAGCGCCAAAACAATCTGGATCAGCACAATCAATCAAACCATTAGCATCATTGTCTTTCTCATCATTACAGGTCAGCTCAGCGTTGTACTCACAGTAACCAAGCAAATTGCAGTTTGCATCAAGACAGTCAGCAACACCATTAGCATCATTATCAAACTCGTCACTGCACAAAACAATAGAATTCTCAGAAACAGTACACCTCTGACCGGAAATAACCGAGCCAATCTCGCCAAGACAATTAGGATCCTTACAATCCTTCAAAGCAACAGGCATGTTAGTATTATCATCAATGCTATTCGCGCAAGAATTCCAGCTGATATTCTCAACAGCAGGGCACGGACCGCACAAGCCGAACTGCTGATTACAATCAGGATCAGAACAGTCAATACCGCCAAAAGGCCAGCCCTTATAATTGTCCGCATCATCATCAATAACATTCCTGCAATAATCCGCAGAAATATTCAACGAAAGATTATATTCATTAGAAAAACAAGTGACATTAGTCACGGGATTTGTAATGCCTGTACATGTAATATCTGCACAATCAATATTCGGGCCAATCCCAGTATACTGACGAGTTGGACTGTTCAAATTATTATCAATATTATCAAAGCACTGCAACGGAACAAAATTGCCAAACTTATCAAACGCCTCACTCAACGGGCAAGTCGCATTATAAGTAGAATTTGCATAATAAACACCACGACAGTCATAATCAGCACAATCAACAGCGTGATTATAATTATTATCCAAAAAGTCATGACACCACAAAGCAGTATTATTCTCAAAAGCAGGACAGGGCAAAACAGCACTCACATTGCCCCTGCCCCAACAATAAGTAGTATCCCAACAATCAACATTATCCTCCTGATCATTATTAAACAAATCAGCACACGCAAAAGTCCACGGGTATACAGTCAAGTCATAAACAGAACTGCCCTCTCCCTGCTGATTACACATAATGCTTAAATTATAATACGCGCCAGGCTTAAGGTCGCAGGAACTGTCTGCGCAATCATAACGGCTATTACGGTCATTATCAAAACAATCATAACAGGTAAACTCGCTGCCAAACTCGCAAACCGCACTTCCACCAGTGCAATCAGAACCTCCAACAGAGCCATTGCAGTTCAAATCAGCACAGTCAACAAAATAATTCAAATCCTCATCAACACTGCTCGAACAAGGACTGGAACGCTCATAACCAGTGGAATTTTCATCCCACGCAGAAGGCGCGCCGTCAGTGACGAAAATAGGAATGCCTGCAACCAGCAAATCAAAACCCTCATGAACAAGATAAACAGAAACATTGTACCACGTATTGTTGATATAATTCGAGCTCAAATTCACCCACAAAACCATATCAACATCACCAGAATAGCCATCAGCGTCCTCTGCAATCAAACTCGCGCCAGTAGTGGAAATACCTGGCAACTGATATGAATCAGAATAATTGCCATAATCGCTAAAGTTTAACAAGTCAGTAATTGCAAAAGATATAGGCCTTGAAGTATTGTAAACTCCGCCATCAAACCTCACTTTCAAAGTGCCATTCGGCTTCACATACCTGTTATAATAATAAGTAATAGCGTGACCGCCGAAATTCTTAGTCTCCCAGCACAATCCATTAACACAGGTTCCCTCAAACGGGTCACCAGCCCAGGAATGAGGAATGCACGTATACGGAATTCCACGGCAATACCTGTCAGCACAATCAGCCTGACCAGTACCATCATTATCGAGCTCATCATGACAATAACCCTCAACAGCAAAACCAGTCGACATTGAAACTGCGAATGAAACATCACCAACATAATCGCAATAATAACTATTATTAAAATACCGTTTCGGAATGCCCAGTAAACACCTGCTCGCGCGGTAAGCATCATCATCAACAGAATTAAACCTTGACCACGTATTATTATGAACAAAAATTGATTTATTCAAACGAGAACCATACGCAGAATCAGAAAACTGCAAAACACTGCCATTCGAGCTGTAAAGAGAACAGTTAACAACCTGCCAAGGCGTCAGCTTAGAAACAATGTCAGAATTATTTAAGGTATAATTAATCGAATAATTTGCACCAACCTGAGTAGAGGAAACAGTACGGTTAACAAAGAAAACAGAGCCATCAGACTGCTGAACAGGACACTCAAGCCAATCACCAACAGAAGCATTCAAGCCAACAAACCTAATGAAGAACGTATGCAAGTGCGTACCAGGCAGGCCGGAATTATAAGGCTCGTATACGCCCTCAGGATACATGATACTGCTCCACCCCCCTAGCTGTGATGAAGAAAAATTGAATTCCACATCATTCAACGCAGGCTTGAAACTTCCTGAAGACGAGAAAAGACCTTTGTATTGGAACAACCTGCCCGTACCAAGAATGCCGGAAGAAACATCCGCCCACGAAGACCAACCACTTCCATCAAAAATTCTTGACTGGAAAGAAACATTAGTATCATTGAACAAAGAAGCATCAAACGCAAAGTCCAACCAGTCAGCACTACTGCTGGCATCAAACACCTGAGAAACATACTCGCCAAAAGCCCTCTCAATCTCAACAGTCAAATTATCAACACGCATAACACCAGACTCCCAATCAGTAAGCGGGTCGCCGACGACAACCATATCATCAAGAGAGCCATTTAAAACAGATGCGATAGGAATAGAAGCAGACTCAATAATGTGGCTGGTAGTAATATTGCGCATTAAAAACGTGTAATCCGAAGAAGACTTCCTGATTTCATAAGTGTACCAAGCGCCATACGAAAACGGAGCTGCAAAACCAGGAGATGTTGTCCAAACATCATTAACACCATCCCAGAAATACATAGTGCTGTCAGGAGCCTGATACTCAAACAAAACACTACCAAAAGACAAAGGCACAATAGCCAGCTTAAACTTGGGAATAAAAGCAGAACTATTCGCAACAGCAGAACTGCCTGCATTCAAAACACCCAAAGCAACAAGACCAGGATTCAAAACACCTGTAATAGAATCAGTGCTGACATCAGCCTTCACGCGGTATTCAGAAAGCAATGGGTTCGTATTCGTAAACACTGCAGCATCAGCCTCAACAGAAGTATTCATCAAAGCAACACCCGGCCAGTTCAGACCAGAATTACCCTCAACAATAATACTTCCATTAACAAGCTCAGCAGTCCAATCACCAATCTGAGTACCATTAACAACATTCACCTGCTGGGAGAAATTAGTAACACTCGCCGCATAATCAACATACTTTCTCAATTCGTAAGTATAATTAAAGCCGTAAACCGAATTATTGGATGGATAATACCTGTAAAATCCTGCAATGATAATAATCGCATCAAAGTCAGGATCAGGAACAAAAGCCATAACCCCGCCACCAACACCCGGAGGAGTTGAACTATAACTGCCCTCAGTCCAAGTCAAGGAACTTGAATTAAAGAACCAAGTATCATTATGCGTGAAAATATCTGCACCAGAATAATAAGCACCACCATACAAAACAGTCTGCTTTCTCTCAGGATCGTAAACCAAAGTATCCATATAAGTCCTTGCAGAAGGACCAGCACCTGAAACATTAGTCAATGTCTGAGCAGACTTATTGTACACCCAAGTCTCATTATACTCGACCCAAGGCGGACTCTCAGAATCAGAACCGCCAAAGAACATGTATATCCCATTATCAGAATCAAAAGAAGAGCCCATAACACGCTGAATCTGAGGACCAGAAGCAAAAGAAACATTAGACCAGGAATCACTTGAATAATTATAGAAATACAAATAAGTATTTCCATCAGAAGAATTAGCAAGAATAACAAACTGGTTATCAGCACTATCAAATAATGTTGAGCGGTCATCCTGAATATCGGGAATATTATTAACAGCTGAATAAGACCAAGTATAATTAGAATTATTATAGTACCACGCAGCCATATCGCCAAGAGTACTTGAACGCGCATAAGCAACAATCAAGTTAAGACTACTATCATAACCGGCAGCTTTAATCTGATCACTGAAGTCAGGAGCATTAACAAGACTGCCAGTAACATCAAACCAAGACCTATTATAATAATCAAAATTCCAGGTAAAATTAGGATAGTTCGATGCACTCATGTTCAAACCGCCGAAATACACGAGCTTCTGAGTAATCGGATCGTACACCAACGCCCCTCTTAAGGTCAGAGGAGGAATAGAAGTTTGAGTAACATTAACCCACTCATCAACAGGCAGGGAGCCTGCAGAAGACAGCACCAAACTCCTGCCATCAATATTCACATTCGAAAGATTTCCATTCTCCCACGAAGAAAACGCAAAGTTCTCATCACCCCAATCATACATTGAATAATTATTGTAAGCAATACAATTCCAGGAAACACCACGATCCCTAAAATCAGAAGGAGAAACAAGATTAAAATTGAAAACACCCTCTCCATACGTCCCAGACAAAGGCTGGGTCTCAACAAGCTGCCAAGAGCCGTTCTGAGTTGAGTACAAAGAAATATTTGTAAGGTAAGAGCCAGAACCAGCTATTGCAGAGCAATTGAAAGTCACATTGTCAAGAGCCATAGTATTATTATTGTTAAAAGGATGATTCAGAATGACAGTCACGCCAGGATAAGCAGAAAAATTAATCCTGACCCATTCCAAATCAGGAGTGGCAGTCGGAGCATCAAAATTGCTGAACACTGCACGATACTGCAAATATTTAGAAATAACAGAAGACAGATTTGTTATGTTATTCCAACTGCTCCAATTGGAAAGCTCATCACTCGTACGATACTCAAGATAAATGCTTGTGTTTGACGGAACACTCGCACTATAACTAATTTCTTTCCACTCGCTCAAAGCAGAATTGTTAAACACTTTGGAAATAAAAGTACCATTAGCAGAAACAAACCAGTCAGCAGTGTAAAAGCCAATAGTATTGGAAGCAGTATAATCTGACATCAGATAACTGGCCTTTACAGTATTTCCACCATCATAAACAGTGCGTGAATAAATCGGTATGCCAGCAGGAGAAGTCATAACAAAAGGCCCTGCAATAAGACTGAAACTATCATCTGCAGTAAAGCTCGCCCCATTCAAAGAAACCCCGTAATACGGAGAAACCAGGTCATCCGTATAAGTCCATAAAACCCTAATAGTGCTGCCTGTAGAAGCCAGCTGAGGAGCAAGAGTGTGCGTATTACTGCTGGAATTAAAAGAGAATATGCTTGAGTTTGAACCATCAAAATTACATCTTCCAAGATGCATATTCCACGTGCTAGGACTAGCGCTCAAGCCGAAATAAATATTATCAGAAACAGGGTCATAGATTACATCATTTGTTGAAGCCGTAATACCCCCGCTCACACTAGCAATATCAGCCTGATAATAATCACTTCCATTAAGCGAAGTACGCACAAAAGAAACATTCCCATTCCCGCCAGCATTATCAAAAGTGATGAAATAAAGACTTGACCTCGCCTTGTCAAGAAGAACAAAAGCATCAACATAATTTAGAGTATCATTAATTTCAACATCTGTGAAATTCCCACTGCTAAGGTTATATATGCCGAGCCAAAGATCATCAGACCGTAAGTAAGAAAAATAAACCATACTGTCTTGTTCGTCAACAACAAGTCTAGGATAACGAACATTTTCAGAACTATAATTTGTCAACTGCAAAGTTGTCCAATTACCAGTAGAGATGTTCCATTCAACAAGCCATAACTGGTCCATATTCTGGACGTCATCATATCCTCTGTAGGCAACATAAGCAGTACTTCCTGCTATTCCGATATCTGGCTCAGACCTGGAATAACTCGTGCTATTAGTCAACTGAGTTGCATTCCACCCAGTATTATTGCTTTCAAGCGAGGCAATCCATATCTGATTAACAGTCCCATCATCCTCACTCCAAACATAATAAGTCCTGCCTGAAACATTGTCATAAGCAATTCCATGAGAAGTTTCAATATTGTTATTTGCAGGAGTATGCCTGTCAGCTATGTTAAACAGCTGTCCAACAGGAAGAAGACTTAAAACACCATTATTAATACCAATATTACTTGGAATAGTCCCAGAACCCCAACTTGAAAAAGACCAGTTAGCATCTGCAAAAGCACTCCTGCTCCTATTATCCTCGGCAAAACAATTCCAAACAAAGCCAGTATCAACAAAAGTGTTGTTAGCTACATAATCCCTTGTGAAATTTGCCTGAGCACTTGAGCCGTTAACCATCAAGGTTTCAACAGCAGACCAGCCAGTGCTCGAATCATACAAAGTGATGTTTGACAGTAACCCATTGTACGCAGAAGCATTACAGCTAAGCAGAACATTGTTCAAGTCAGCAGTGCTGAAATTGTCAGCAGGAGACAACAAATCAACAAGAACGCCATAATCGTAAAGAACAGTAACGTTCCAAGAACGCGTTTCATTCCAATCATCAGGTCTTACTGTCCTGTTGGCATACGCAAAGAAAGAATAAGTCCCAGGAGTTGTGCCATTCACCCAGAAAGAAACAAGCTGGCTCTGGTTAACAGTGAGGTTAATTTGTCTAGGGTTGCTATCATTAGTATAAAATGGGGCGGCTCCTGTCACATTAGATATCAGCCCCTTTGTAGGGCTGTAAGAAATGTTTAACATCGGCCCTCCAAGATGCTGAGACTGTTCCCTGTCATCAAACACCCAATAAGTACCAGGCTCAAGACCATCATGGTCAGTAACAGAATTAATTGTTGAAATCTGAGTATCTGCAGCTTCAATCCTGAAAGTCACATTCACATAACCCAAATCAGCAGCCTTTTGCATCAAAGCAGTCACATTGTGGCAGGAAATACATCCTGCAGTCCCACAACTGCTTGATTCATTAATTCCCAAAATCTTTTGCTGGCTGTTAAGAGTGGATGCACTCGAACTCTCATCCCACACATCACTTTCATTAATCAACCACATTTGTTTCAAGAATTGTGATGATTCAGAATCCCGATTATGGAAACACAAAGTGGCATTTGTAATCCGCTTATGAGCAATATCTGTTGGCACAACCCACTGAATCTGGCCGCCGCCATTAGGTCCAGTCGTAGGAGAACCATATTTAACATCGGCAGAAACATTAGACGCAGTCAAATTGACACTTGCTTCAGGATCAAGACTGACATCAACAGCACCACAATCAATCGGGCCAAGGCAGGACACATTAACAACAACCTCAAACCAGTCATACTGAGTAAAGTTTAAGGATGAAGTGTTTTCATCAGGCACAACAAGCTGGATTGAGAGATTAGATCTTGGAATCTCGTTAATAGCCACATCATTCGAACAAGTATCATTCCCATCTAAACCATCATTAGGCGTTGCGCAAGAATGCCAAACCTCAAAAGCCAAAAGCTCCTGGCTTACAACCAAATCGTTCTGATCCTCATACAACGCCCTGATTTGAGCAGAAGACAAAGACCTATTGTAAACACTAACGGTATCCATCAAGCCATCATAAAAGCTCGTTCCTCCGCCACCAGAAGGAAGCTTGCCAAAAACAAGACCATTCGCAGAACTGCCCACAGTCACAACATCTTCAGAAGCAGTACTGTCAAGCTGGCCATTAATGTAATACCTAATGTTTGTTCCCTGCTTAACAACAGCAATATGAGTCCAGTTATTTATCGGGATAATGCCTGCGCTCTGCGTGTACTCTGTGCCGGGCCATCCAGAACCATCGCCCCAAGAACTCTCAATCTTGCCGTTAGAAGCGATCGCGATATAATAAACATGATCGTACTTGAACAACAAAATGTCACACGAGCCGCTATTACAAACGCCATCCGTGGCATTAGAGCGATGATACACCCACAAACTAAAAGTGGCATCAGTAAGATTGTCCAAATAATTATTCGTATTAGGCAATTCAATATAATCATCAGCCCCGTCAAAATCAAACGCGCCAGTATTATTATGACCGCTGGTGCTGTTGAACAAAGAACCATAAACACTGCCGTTCAGGCTGAAAGGAGAATAATCTCTTGTGAAAGTTGAGTTTGAACCCCTGCCAAAAGGCAGATTAGCAATCATTAAACTCTGATTATTAACAAACCAATTGTAAATAATGCTGGCATTAGCAGGAGAAACATTAATCGGGTAGGCAGAAAGATTCTCATTAGTATAATTAGTGCCAAACGTCGAATTAAGGATGAGATAATCAATCGAAGGAATTGTATTGTTATACGTGGCATTGCCAAGAATTGCAAAAATGCTGAACTGAGAAATGTTAGCGTACACAACGTTATTCACACTATCAACGCCATAATTGTTTGCAAACTGCGAAGTATCAGTCTCCCAAGAGCCATTAAACCTTGCCAAGAACAAAGTGCTCTCATTAATTCCGTTCAAATCTGAATCCTGATACGACCAGTTCAGTAAAATCCAGGAATTATCACTGCTGTTCGTCATGTTCAGATAATGCGAAATGTTCTGATAACCAGAAGGGTCAGGAGAAGAACTGCCATCATCGTCCTTGATTGAAATCATTCCAGAGAAAATAAAACTCAGATGATTATTATTTACTGAAATATTCCCGAAATTCATATCCTGCGAATCAGAGTAAGAAAATAAATCCCAATCAACATTACTGCTCAGATTTGAATCCTGAACCACAACACCCCTTGAATTATCAGTCTCTATTCCGTAAAGAAGATTATTGGTTACTGTATTATTATGGAATAAATTTGTTCCAGTTTGAATAGAGCTGATGAAAATGCCGACTTTGTTGGAATTTAAAAAATTATTCCTGACAATATTGTAATCTGAAGTGTCAATAGTGATACCAATACCAAGACTGGTGTCAGACACCCTGTTGTTTTCAACCAGCGAGTTGTTAGAAATATGAATATAAATCCCGCTTCCATCATCATACGAAATGTTGTATACTGTATTGTTTCTAACTGTTATATTATCCGCACTTCGAACATATATTCCTTCAGAACTGTCCATGACAACACAGTTTTCTATAATTGAGTTATTTGAACCGTGTAAAAATACTGAGGCCCAACCACTAGAATCTCCTGCAATAGAATGGCCTGCGCAGTCAAGAGTCACATTCTCAGCGAGCACATTGATGCAGGTCTCGTTCGCAACAATTGAAATGTTACTGGTAATCACATAATATCCGGGAGAGGTAATATTTGTGCAATTATCAATATTAAACTGCGACACTGAAAGAACAAGAGAATCATTAGCATCAAGCTGCTCATAACTCGAAGCATTGCAAACAACATTCCAATCAACAGAAGAAACACTGAAAGAACGATTAAACTCCCAAAACTGGGAAGACCCATTGAAAACCATGCCGAACGGTCCAGAAGGAGAAACATTAAAACTCACATTACACCAGCCGACAGAATCATTTAACGCAATTCCGCTTGTAGTATTTGTATAATTCGCAAAGAAAAAGACATTCGAGCCAACAGTCACATTCAAACTGCCACCTTCAGGATCATTGTCATCAAAAATCACAAGAGAACTCTGATTACCCCCCCCACCAGCATAACCCGTAAAATGTGAAACTGCAAAAATCACAACATCACCCATTTCAGTGAACAATATATCCGTAGGCTCCCAACCGCTCCTGCAGACCAAAGAAGAAACATCAAAATCAACACAATGAAGAATCCTTTCAACAGGACCATGTTTTCTCAAAGAAATAATCGCCCTGTCAAAAACAATATCCTCCTCAACAGCAAAAATCTCAGTGGAAATATCACCCTCTTCAACAGAGCCGATTACAAGTGTGATATTATCCGAATATTCCCTGACAACATTTTCGATGACTGCTTCAGAAGAAACACCGCCAGTGCCTGTTTCTTTCACAATTTCCAAATCAAAAGTCTCATTGGAAACATCAGAAATCTCATAATCACTATTGCCGTGCTTCAAAACAATATCAGGCAAGTTAGGAAGCTCTTGGATTGGAACTGGCTTTTGAACAATTTTTTCAAGAGTTTCAACAATGGGCAAGACCTCAACAGGTTGTTCTACTTGCTCTTGGAGTTCTGGAGTTTCATTAACAAGAACAACAACGGACAGTTCTTCAGAAGTCTCATTCGTGGTGTTAACAAACTCTTCATTAATGCGGTCATTAAGAAACTCCTCAACAGATACATTGGGAGGCTCTCCAGGATCAACAACCTCTTCAATCACAGTAATATTAACAACGTAGCCAGTCTCATTGGTAGCTATTGCTAATGATATGCAAAGAGCAAACACTAAAACAGTCAATACTGACTTTAAGTACCTGTAAATATTCCCTCACCCTTTTTGAATCACTATATTATATGAATCGGCCAAAATCCTTTATAAACTTTTTGAATCAGCCAAGAGTGAAGAACCAGCAAAGCACTACAGGTCAACAAAAACTGAGCAAACAAATAAGAACATGAACAAAATAATGCCAAATATGGACGTACAACACAAAATCTTCGAACTCTTCATAAAAAACAAGAGAATGAGATTTTCTGACATAGAAAAAGCACTCGAAATGAAAAGCAACCTGCTTTCCTACCATTTAGAAGGACTGGTAAAACAAGGAATGCTGGAAAAAGAAAACGACGATTATGTGCTAACAAAACAAGCAGAAACAATGATGCCGGTATTTGCGCAAATAACAGGCAAAGAAAAAGGAGTGCTCCCAGTAGTATTAATGGCAATAATGAACGAAAACAAAATACTGCTATTAAAACGAACCAAAAGACCATACCAAGGATACTGGTCAATACCAGGAGGCAAACTCCAACTACAGGAAAGCATACAAGACTGCGCACTACGAGAGTCAGAAGAAGAAACAGGGCTAAAATGCCAGTTCTCCCACATAGCATCAGTAATACACGAAAGAGTCAAAGAAAAAGAAGAATACAAACACGCATTTGTGTTCTTTTTAACAATACTAAAACCGGAATCAATAAAACTCAAAGAAAGCGAGGAAGGCAAACTCGAATGGTTCCCACTGGATAATTTACAGCCGGAAAGAATAATACCCTCAGACTACAACATGATAAAAGAACACGTACAACAAATTACAAAAGTGCCAACAGTAATAATGGAAGAAAACAGCGAAGGACAACTAATATCATTCACAAAAAAATAAGAAAAAATAAAATTAAAATTTAAACTTCTCGGCAAATTGACCTATCAAAGGAGTAGGTTTTTCTTTACCGCTCAAGGAATTCACAATTGCAATAACATACAAGATGAACATTGCAAGACTTCCAAGAGGAATAATGATAAACCAGCCAATAACAGGCACAAATAAGCCAACAACATACACAATAGCCCAGGCAATAGTCAAAATCAAACCCTGCCTACCATAGTACATTGCGTACTTGTCATCCTTGCGCGTTAACATGACCAGAACAAAACCAATAACGCCCAAAAACACGCCTAGAAATGCGTACAATTTACTATCAGATTCTTTTGCCATAAAATATCACCTCTAACATAAAGATACTATTAAGAGTTTAAAAGGGTTGCGGTTCAATATTAAAAAGAAAAAAATTATTTGCGTCCTCTAACCACAAACAATACCAAACCGCCAGCAAGCAATACTGCCAACAATAAGGTTGTTATGCTGAATTCTGGGACTGGTCCGTCTATTGGTGAGGTGATGCCGAAATCCTGGAAACCACCTCCATTGTTAGTAACAAGCTCAAGAATCAAGTCATTAGGATTATCCTCTCTCCAAACAATAGCTTTCGCAGTATTAGTAATCTCTCCCTCAGTAGTAGAAAGCTCCTGAGAAGATACCACTGCTTTTGTGGCATAATCAAGTATGGCCATATAAGGATATCCAGATACCGAACTGGTGTAACCCAAAGCCAAATACTCTTCACTAGATTCGAAATACTCTATGGGGTTAAGGTATATGGAGTCGTCTGCAGTTGCCTGCCACAAGCTAAACGAGTTATCAGAGCTGTCAAGCTGGGTAATCAGATTATACGTTGTGAAAAGCGCCTGGTTATCATCAGCTATAGTGATTCTTCCAGACGGCACAGTCTGGTCTTCATCAATGACTTTACATGTCTGAACACCGCCATTAGGACCAATTCTGCATATTCCTCCCAACTGATAATTAGATTCGTCCAGCGCGTTAAATGTAAGATACCAATCGCCAGTACTTTCATCAGTTTTCAGGTCATAAACCCATTCATACTCAACAAAGTCATCATCTATGGCGAGCAATTGAAGATGGCTAGTACTAATCAAACCTGCAGGAGAAATGTCAAAACCTCCTTGCAGAATGTTCCCGGGGTACTCGTTTGTCATGCCTGCGAAAAATACTCTAGTATTCTCTTCTTCTCTCGGATAAATATCAATTTTCGCGATTCCACCCATATCGTTCGGATCATCATCTGTGATGTAATCCAAATCATTAATTGTTCCGGTTACATCCACTGTCATCAAAATGAATTCAGCCATTGCCTCAACCTCTTCAGTATTTCCCACTATAATCGCATTACCTGAATCGTCATCGTATTCAACATCAAACAGGTTGGTGTAATAACGCGGACCAATTCTCTGTTCACTCACAGTGGTAAACGAGGCTCCGTTTGGCGTATATATTCCTACAAAACCATACCTGCTCGTGTCGCCTACAACAAATATGTATCCATCATCGGATAATGCCACTGCTTTTGCTTCAAGATTTGACGTGTAATCAAATCTTCTTGATGACTGAACAAGTCCGTCGGAATCTGTCAAAACCAAAACAAACGTGTCGTCATCACTGTACAAATGCACAACAGAGTCGTCCTTCATGCAAGTATCAATCCAAACATCGTAATCATTAAGATAGAATGATTCTGTATATTTATTGAAGAAATCATCAAAAAAAGAGGCACTACCTTCATTATTAAAACAGCCCGCATACCAGTCAACTGCTGAAGTTGAAAAAGTGAGTCCTGTTCCGGTTGTGCTGCTGTCAGTCACTGCTCCAGGATTTCCTGCAAGAGCGTATGATATAATGCTGGGAGTGTAGGTATTAACATTAAGATCATATGACGCTTCAATACCGCAAAACTGCGCAAGCGCTTGACTTGAAAACATAATTATTATAAGAACAATAGATGCAAGTTTTTTCATAAGCAATCACCTTCTTTTGATATTACGCTTTGTTTTTTTTGTATATATAAAGCTTTCTTGAGCAAAGTTTAAATACAAACTTTACGAAGAAACAATAAAAAGAGGCAAGATGATAGTTTTCAAGTACGACAACTGTTTAATACCAAAAGGAAAAATATTCTCAACAGCAAAAAAACTCACAACAGAAATCAAAAAATTAAGTTCTTACGAATGCCTCAACATAGATGACAAAACACTTCACGTAGCAGAAGCAGCAATAACAATGAAGAAAAGACTAAACCCACAACTAATAGTGGTAGTGGGAATAGGCGGAAGCAACCTAGGAACAAAAGCAGTACAAGAAGCACTGCTCGGACACGCACCAATACTATACGCGGACACAGTAGACCCTGACGCCTTACAGTATATCATAGGAGCAATGCAAAATGTCTTACGACAAGGACAACAAGTAATCTTGAATGTAGTCAGCAAAAGCGGAACAACAACAGAAACCATAGCAAACTTTGAAGTTCTATTAAACGTCCTGAAAAGACACAGAAAAGACGCAGAAAAATACGTAGTAGCCACAACAGACAAAGACAGCAAACTATGGCAATTAGCAGTAAAAAATAATTTCTCAGTACTCGAAATACCCAAAAACACAGGAGGAAGGTACAGCGTATTCACGCCAGTAGGACTATTCCCACTAGGAATGCTCGGAATCGACCTGAAAGAACTATTGGGCGGAGCAGCACAAATGAAACAAGACTGCCTAACACTAAAAAACAACCCAGCAGCAATAGGAGCAAGCATACTATACCTGCAAAACAGAAACATCTACGACAGCTTCTACTTCGCAACAGAACTAGAAAGTTTAGGAAAATGGTACAGACAACTATTAGCAGAAAGCACAGGCAAAACAAACAAAGCAATAACGCCAACAGTAAGCATAGGAAGCACAGACTTGCACAGCGTAGCACAATTATACTTAGGAGGGCCGCAGGACAAGTTCACAAACTTTGTCACAACACATTTCAACAACACAATAAAAGTGCCATACTACCCAGAATACGACGCTCTAATCCCAAAATTACAGAAAAAAGAGCTAAACCACATCATGCACGCAATACTGCAAGGAGTACTAAAAGCATACAAAAAAGGAAAAAGGCCATACACTGAAACGCACATCGCCAAAAATGCAGGAGCAATAGGAGCATACATGCAACTCAAAATGATTGAAACAATACTATTAGCAAAACTACTCAAAGTAAACCCGTTCGACCAGCCAGCAGTAGAACTGTACAAAAAAGAAACAAAAAAATTCTTACATTAAGTAAACAAACCAACAAACCAAGCCCACAGACTGCCAAAGAAACCCTTCTTAGATTTAGGGACATCTTCTAAAGGCTCATACTTCCCAACAGAAACATTCTTAGAAATCTTTTGGGTAAAATTAGAAGAAACATTTGTTACATTCTGCATTACAGGCTTTTCAACAGTTTTGTTTAAAGATTGATTGACAACAGTCTGATTACTCTGATTCAACTTCTTGAAATACTGAGGCTTGCTGCCAGAATTAGAGTTAATGACAAACTCAGTAGAATTAACCAACTTCAAATTAGAATTCGCAAGAAACTTCGCAGCAGCATTACGGTCCTTCTCATCAAGACCAGTAATAAGCAGCTGAACCCTGCCATAACCCTGATACAACCTAATATAACCAACACTACCAGACAAGTCCTTATAACAAGGCTCAGGACTGCCCATCAACTGATAAGCAGCACGATTATCACAAGGACTCCCAACAATAATAGCATCTCTTGTAGAAATGTTAGAAATCTCAGTATCAAGCCTTGAAGTGCCAACTTCAGTAGTAACATTCTCATACTTGGCAAGACTGGAAGAAATAACAGTAGCAGAAACAACATCCAAAGCAGAAGCCTCCTCACCAATCACATAAATAGCATTAAACTTTCCATTACTCACATAAAAAGAAGGCCAATCAGAAATCATATAAGCAGAAACACAAGGAATAAGCAACAACAAAAGCAAAAATTTTTTCATACACGCGAAATCAACAGTTAATTATATAAAGATTATTGTAAAAAAGAACAACATGAAAGCAGTAATGCTTCTAATATTATTAATGGCCTGCACGTACGAGCCAGAAACAGTCAGATACGTAATAGACGGCGACACTTTTGTCCTAAACAACGGAGAAACAATAAGACTCCAAGGCATAGACACGCCGGAAAAAGGAGACATCAACTACGACAAAGCAGCATACGAACTACAAAAAAGAATCATAGGCAAAAAACTAACATTAGAAGGAACAAAAAATGACTTTTACGGCAGAAAAGTAAGATATGTATTCTCAAACGGAAACAACATAAACGTAGAACTAGTGAGAGAAGGCTGGGCAAGAGCGCTAATGCACAAAGGAACAACCTACGAACAACAAATAGAAGAAGCACAAAAAAAGGCAATACGAGAAAAAAAAGGAATATGGGACATAAACGATGAAAGCTACAAAAGAATGAGCCACAGATGCGTACAATTAGGATGCCCGGAAGGAACAATAACAGTGGCAAGCAAACAAGGAGAAGTATACTACAATTGCGCCTGCAGCACAGCCGCATTAATCACAAAAGAAAACCTAGAATGCTATTCAACAATAGAAGACGCAATATTACTGCGTGGATATTTTGCGGCCAGAAGGTGCTGACTTGGTAATACAACAATACTTCTTCAACTTCTCATCATAAACACAAGGATAACCACTATTCACTGCCTCAGGACCAAAAGTACACTCCCACTTGTCCTGGTTGGAATACATAAAAGCAGACATTTGAGCTTCGAACTGGTTGTCACTATACTTCTTACTCAAAGCATCAAAATCAGAAACATAAGCCCTGCGAAGACCTCCACCATACAACTTACTAGAACCATACGCATTAGATGCAACAGCACCAGTAAAAGAATTAACATAAATAACTGACAGTAAAGAAATCAAAAATATTGCCAAAATTCCGAAAATAGCCTTGTTCACCATACCTCTTTTCAAAATATGAATAAGAATTGAGATATATAAAGGTTTGGGATGCTGGATTAGAGGCTTCGCATCATAAGCAGGGGTATTCAACCGCCATACCCCTGCAACCCCGGCGGGTCAAGTTCGCTTTGCTCACTATGCAGAGGGCAGGCAACGCCGAACTGCGGTTCGTCGAGTCTGCCTCTACATTCGCTTCGCTCATGCAGAGGGCAGGATTTGAACCTGCGAACTCACTAAGAGACAAGCTGTTCCGAGCGATGCGAGGAACTTTCGACAAAGCCCCTTTGTCGCTACCTGAAGCTTGCGCCTTTGACCAGGCTTGGCTACCTCTGCGCAAAATAACGACTTTCCGACGCTATATAAAAACCTTTTTAAACATAATAGAGATTGCAGTTTAGAAAAAGAGTTGAAAAAGTGAATTCACTAGGAATACTAAAAGTATACACTGGACAAGGATTTTCCACCCAAGGAATGGGAATGGACATTCTAAAAGAATACGATGATGTAAAAAAATTATACCAAACAGCAAAAGAAATCACAGGAATAAATGTGGAAAAACTATGCAGGGAAGGAACAAAAGAAGAACAAACAAACACCAGAAACCAACAAGCAATGGTGTACGTCAACATCGCAGCACTCATCTTAAGAACAGAAGGGTTGTTGTTTGAAAAAAACGAAATCTGGCACTGCCCTGAATACGAAGAAAACAAAGACCTGAGAAAAACATACTATTTAGGATTCTCACTAGGAGAAATACTGGCTTTACTGGCAGCAAAAAGATTCTCATTTGTTGACGGACTAAAACTCATAAAGACAAGAAGCGAACTAATGGCAAGAGAAAACAAAGGAGAACTCGTCAGCGCAATAGGCGGCAATGAATCAGACATAAGCAAAAACATAATTGGCAAAGAAGTCTATCTGTCAATGATAAAAAGCGACGGCAACATATCATTAGGCGGATACAAAACTCCCTTAGATGTGGCATGCGAGGAATTAAGAGCGCAAGGCCACATAAGAAAAATAATACGCACAGAAGGAGCAGCAGCAGCATTCCATACGCCCCTTTTCGAACAAGAAGGATACGAATTAAGAGAATTCCTGATGAAACATTCGGACTTGCTTGTACCATCAGACAAAACAGTAATATCAAACCTTGACGGAAAACCATTCACTGGAAGCGTTGAAGACACCATAAACAGAATCAGCCAGCAAATCTACAAAACAGTACAATTCAAAAGAGCAGTCAAATCAGTGGAAGACAGCATAGGAGAAGTGCAAGTAATAGGGCCGGGAGCAGAAACAATGGCAAAAATAGTCAAAACAAACATACCAATAACTCCAGTTTACACAATAGAAAAAATGGAATCACTAAATAAATACTGGGAAGAACAAATGAGAAGAATGCACGCAGCATAAACCACTCTTTTTTTAAAACAACAATACGGCAATACAAACAATAAGTACAATACAAATTAAAACTCCAAAAATCTAAAGCATACTGATGGTATGTACGGTAATGGGTGGAACAAGAAATAATGACTTAGGCAACCTCACAAGTTATCTCAGACAAGAATCCTACAAGGAAAAACCAGCACTAACATACGCAATTCTTGACGTAGACTCAATGACTGGAATCAACAAAAAATACGGAGAAGAAATAGGAAACCTGGTTCTAGGAGAAATAAAAAGAATAGCGGGAAAAATACTTGGAAATTCAAAAATAACAAAACCAGCACAACAAAACAGTTTCACAGAAGGAGACCAGTTCATAATCATGCTGGGATACACAGGACAAAAAACAACACAAGACCTCACAAAACTCATAACTGAAATACGCGAAAATGCAGGAAAAAACATCTACACAAAACTATGCCAGGCGATAGACGAACCTCCAGAAACATGGAAAAAACTGGAAAAAGAAAAAATAAGAGTAAGCATAGGCTACGTGCAAATAGATGATTTAGAACTAAAGCTGGAAGAAACAGCCGGAAGAACACACAAAACAGCACTGAACAGGCTTAGAACAGCCAAAAGCAAAGGAGGCGGGATAGCAGTAGGCATGAATTAAGCAATATTAAAAATATTCTTCGGCAACAACAAAGTAACAGAAGCACGATTGTCAAATAATTCAATTCTCAAAATTTTCTGAGGGTGGTCGGAATTAATCTTTCCCTTCAACCAGGGAGCAATAGCCTGAATTATCTTTTCTTGGTCAAGGTTGCTTTTGTGCATAATAACTTCAATAGAGTAAACATCATCAGCCAAAAACATATCCTTAATTTCCTCTTTAACAATATTAACGATTGAATTAACATCAGCAGAACACCAATAATCAGCAGGAACCCACTTCAAAGTAAAGCTGACCGAAGTAGGATCAGTAGCGTGCATTTCTTTCAAATCCTCAATTAAGTCACGGGCATTCAATTTTGTTTTCACACCAATAATGCCGGGAACCATCAACTCCATCTCCTCCTTCTGGTCGCCAAACTTCACAAGAAGATTATGGATTTCACTCTTGCCGGAAAAATAACCAGCCTTAGAGTCATAAGAGACTAACAAGTTAGGGTCCATGCTTGCACAAAGTCATATTTAGTTTAAAAATTATTATATTATTTAGGCATAAAGTACTTTACCTAAACATCGATGACACGTATTTGGCAATAGCCAAAGAGGAAGTCAAACCAGGCGAATCTATGCCGATAAGATTCACACAATTCGGATGCTTCTGGTCACGCTCGATAACGAAATCGTTGAAAGGCTTAAGTTCAGACCCTTCCTGTTTCATTATTTGGGCAAGAATGAAGCCAAAGCATACATGGACTATTTCAATCTGCTTTGGAAGATGGCAAAATCAGTTAAATAGAAATTAATTGTTAATCATTTGTAATTGAAGACTTCTATTGGTGATAAAAACTGAAAAGTGTGAATGAGAGTTTCTGAAGATTAAACAAGCGCCAATGGAGTAATTGTCGTCCATCTGTCATCCAATCTTCTTCGCCTTATCATTTTAGGAGTTTTAAGCAACTGTCCATAAAGTTGAACACATGCGCGCTGAATGTTCGGTGGAGTATATCCGCGCATAAAAGTTGCAAAACATTCAAAGCTGTTTGTAATCGGATTCACATCTTTAATTTCTTTGTAAAAGTCTTCATGCTGCTTAATTATTTGCTTAACTTCTTCCTCACGAGACATCTCGTTTTTCATTCCAAATTGTTCTCTAACCCTTCTTGTATATATCACAGGAACTTCATAATATTTCTCGCACGGCATTCCCTGCTTTTCCATGGTTCTGGCTGCATAAATATGGGCCATAAATTCGATAAAATTGTTGAACACATTGTGTATCTCTGGTTGTGATGCGAATATAAAGCTAAGACCATAAATGAATGAACTGCCCTGCAACGCATCATGAACCTGCTCGTGTGTAAGCGCAGCTTTTGTTTGTTCTATTTCGTCCTCCAAACATTTCTCAGGAACGAGTATTCCGCCATAAGCAAAGTTAAGCGGTACAAAAGTTCCCTGATAAATAAGAACCATATTCTTAGGCACATCAAGCAATTCTTCATCTGATGGGTTGTGTGTTTCATTTTCCAGACTTTTATCAAAATTTGTCCAGGCTTGTCTTGGATCGCATACTTCTAGAAAAGGCAGAGGCAGATTTGTTTGTGTTGTTTCCTTAACTTTTCCCCATGATTCTGCATGATATTTCAGCAATTCTTCTTTCATTCAGTTCTGGAAGAAGCCTTGTTTTAAAAATCTTTCTTTTTTTGTTACTGCATAGTAATTATTGACTATATATTTTCTATATTGTAGATAATGCCAAATAGCAAACCTTATATACCACAAACCAAATCTAATACTAAAACAGATAGAAAGGTAGGGCAGGCTAAGACCTGCCATGGTAGAAACTCGTTCTTAACTGAACCGGTTTCGCTGGTACTATCTTTCATCTGCGGAACCAAAAGTTCGGAGAAAATAAAAATGAAATTTAATGAATTAAAATTAAAGCCAGAGCTATTAACAGCTTTGCAAAAACTAAAATTAGAAATACCAACAGAAGTACAGGAAAAATCAATACCAATACTTCTAGAAGGAAAAGATTTAGCAGTAAGAAGCAAAACAGGAAGCGGAAAAACATTCGCATTCTTGCTCCCGATATTGCAAAATTTATCGCCTGAACGCAAATTACAGGCAGTCATACTAGCTCCAACAAGAGAGCTGGCACAGCAAACAGACAAAGAAGCACGCAAATTAGCTCCCACTGTCAAAACAGTCCTGCTTTACGGAGGCGTAAGCATAAACCCGCAAATAGACGAACTAGACAGAGGAGCACAAATAGCAGTCGCAACACCAGGAAGAATACTGGACCACATAGCAAGAAGGACAATAGACCTCTCAAACGTCAGATTCGTAGTCCTTGACGAAGCAGACAGAATGCTCGACATGGGATTCATAGATGATGTAGAAAAAATCTTACGAGGAACGCCAAAAAACAGGCAAACAATGCTGTTCTCAGCAACAATGCCAGAACAAATCGTAAGAATACTGGATCGTTACATGAGAAAACCAGAAACATTAATGCTCCAACAGGACGAAATATGCGTCAAAAAAATAAGGCAAAGAGTCTACGGTGTGGACAGAAAACAAAAACTTGACTTGCTGGAGAAAATACTCCACAACAAAGAAGTCACAAAAGTAATGATATTCTGCAACACAAAAGACTGGGCAGAAAAACTCGGCAGGATATTGTGGAAAAAACGCTTCAAAACAACAAGCATCCACTCAGGACTAAGCCAGAACAAAAGAAACAGAGTCATCCAAGACTTCAATTCCGGAAAATATGAAATACTGGTAGCCACGGACGTTGCAGCAAGAGGTCTCCACATAGAGGGAGTTACCCACGTCATAAACTATGACATACCGCGCAACCCGAAAGACTACATACATAGAATAGGAAGAACCGGAAGAGCAGGAAAAGAAGGAGATGCAATAACGCTCGTCACACAAATAGATGAAAATCTGTTGAGAGCAGTAGAAGCAGAAATAAAGATGTTCCTTGAAGTCCAGTACATTACTCAGGAAGGCAAAATAATGACTCCGAAACGAGACAGAAGCCACCTGGAAACACCAGTACACGAACCGCACCCTGGAGAAGAAATCAGAGTACACGCCCACGTGCCAGCGCAATCAGAAGCAACAGGAGACGACTGGGGACTGGATTAAACAAAAGCTTTATATACTATATCAATCTATAGTTCGCTATGGCAACTACGATTCAGATAAGTGAAGAGCTGCAAGAAGATTTGAACAAGAAAAAGCTTTTCGACAGAGAAACATACGAAGAAGTCATCAGGGACCTGATGGAAGATTCGATGGAACTTAGCAATGAAACAAAGAGGGAAATAGAAAAATCCAGGGCAGAAATAAAAGCAGGAAAACACAAAACACTTTCTCAAGCAAAAAAAGAGTTGGGATTATAAATGTACGAGATAATACTCTCAGAAACAGTATTCAAGCAACTGCAAAAACTCGAAAAAAATGTCCAAGAAAGAATAATAAACGCTTTGGAAAGAATAAAAATAAGGCCCGAAGCATTCGTCACAAAACTTGTTGATGAACCTGCATACAAATTCAGGATTGGCGATTACAGGGTAATACTTGAAATTGATAATGAAAAAATACACATTCTGAAAATAGGCCACAGAAAAAATGTTTATAAGCAATAATTATCTGAATATTTCAACTCCACTACACAAATCTTTTTAACAGGGGTGTATGCGCAAAACACTGATGCGCAGACAAATGCCAGATACTGGCAAGGACGATTACTCACTTGAAGTTTTTCTAAATCCAATAGATAAAAAACTTTTAACCCATGAAGAAGAAATCTGGTACGCAAAACAAATAAAATCATGCAAAAAACAGATTTTTTCATGCTTATGCTTACTGCCAAGTTATGCAGGATGCATCGATGAACAACTCCGGCAGGCATATGAAAACCGAGAGAGCTCAGCAAGAACACAAATAATAAACCGCGACAGGGAAAACAGAGAACTTGATGAAAAAATAAAAACCCGTCTTGGAACCTGTCTTGAAACAACGACAAAAATTAATGAGCAACTCCAGAAATTCTATTCAGATTCAAATACTTATCACGCAAAAAACGGATTCTATGCAAGACTAATACACAAACAAAAACTAATCAATGAATTCAATTACTCGCATAAATTCATCAATGACTTGATAACTTCATTAAAAAAAGCAGAAACAGAAAAAAATCTCAAAGAGCATAATGGTACAATAAAAAGAATATATTTCTTAAACGAATTGTATGAAAATGCATATGGCCAACTTATAAACAAAAATTTAAGACTTGTTATGAGTATTGCAAGAAAATTTCTGAATAGAGGACTGCAATTCGGCGATTTGGTGCAGGAAGGATGCATAGGACTAATGACTGCAGTCGACAAATACGACTACCGAAAAGGATTCAAATTCTCCACATACGCAACCTGGTGGGTAAGACAGGCAATATTAAGAGCCATATACAACACTGTAAAACCAATAAGACTCCCAGTACATATCACTGAACAAATCGGAAAAATCGATAAACTCAAAAAAAGCTTCAAAAACGGAAAAATGAGAAATGAACATATCTCAAAAGAAACTGGAATTCCAATTGAAGAAATAATTTTTCTTGAAAAAACCAAAGAAAATTACACGATGTCCTACAATGCAGTAGACCAGGAAACAGAAACCGCGCTCATAGAATATCTGGAAGATAAAAAAACAACAAACCCCCTCGATAACGCCCAAAAAGAACATCTGCGGGAGAGAATATATGAAACCCTAAAAACCCTCAACGAGCGGGAAAGAACAGTAATAATGCTGCGATACGGCCTGGAAGGAAAGTCCTGGACACTTGATGAAGTGGCAGAAACGTACGGCTTATCAAGAGAAAGAATAAGACAAATACAGGCAAAAACAATACGAAAGTTACAACACCCTGCAAGAAGCACAAAACTAGAATCATTCATGGAACGAGCTAATTTCCGAAAATCTCTGAAAAAGACCTGAGCAAAGATTTCTTAGCGTGCTCCAAAAGATCAGGATCAAAATGACCTGTTTCTTGAGCCATAATCTCCAAAGCTTCTTTAGATTCGACAGCCTCCTTATACGGCCTCTTGCTTGTCAAAGCATCAAAAACATCACAAACAGAAATAATCTGCGCGCCCAAAGGAATATCGCTATCGCGCAAACCATAAGGATAACCCTTGCCTGAACGCCATTCATGATGATATCGGACATTAGGAATAACGTCCTCAAAATCAACACCAAATAACCTGCCCATCAAACCAAGCATATAAGCGCCAGTATCAGGATGAGGGCGGATATGCAAACGACGCTCATCATCAGTCAAAAACTCAGGCTTGTTCAGAATATTGTCAGGCACAGCAATCTTGCCGATATCATGAAACTCGCCGGCAAGCGCAATACGCTCTGACTTAAAATTGCCATAACCCAAAGATTTACAGACTGCCATACTGTAAATCTCGACATTGCGATTATGAGCTTTGATAAAACCATTCTTGAAACCGAGAGAATTATCCTTCAAACAAACATCCATCTCAATCAGTTTCCTTACGGTGTCACAACCGCACATAGGCTTGCTCTTGCCCATCAAAGCAACATACAAAGCAACCTGTGAATCAGCACTAGAAGGATTCATAATCTGAAAAACATCCCTTGCAACATCAGGCGCAGGAATATACTGGCCCTCCTTGCTCTTTGCTAACTTATCAAGCCACGCTTTATCAGTCATTTCTATCAAAAAACAAAAATAAAAAAATGGTATTAAAGAATGATGTATGTATTGTACGTTGTCAATTCTGTTATTACTTTGGAGTAATTACCTATGGAAAAGCTTATAAATGAATAATTTAGGAAGCTGAAACATGAGCACATTCAAACCAGAAGACTACATAGGAAAGAAAGTGAACGGCTATTTGGTAGAAGAACAATGCGGTGAAGGAGCATTCTCAATAGTATACAAAATACGATGCCCTGAATTAAAAACACCAAAAGCACTCAAAGTATACAGGGCTGCACCAGAATTCGGAATCAATGAATGCTTATCAAAACAAGTAGCAAAAGCAGAAGCAGAAATACTTGACTCCTTAAACCACCCGAACATCCTCAAACTACACTATGCTGAACTACAAACAGAAAACCCATTCATAATCGTCGATTTCATGCCGAACACGCTCAGAAATGCAATCGAACAAAAAATGCCACTTCTCTACGATAAAGGATTAAACAATCTGACAGATATAAACTATGAATCAGTTCTACAATTAATAACAGAACTGCTCAAAGGAGTATACCACGCACATTCCAGAGGAATAGTGCACAAAGACATAAAACCAAAAAACATACTCATAGCGGAAGACGGCACGCCAATACTCACAGACTTCAATCTAGCAACAAAAATGCAGGCTATTCCAGAAAAACGCGCACTGGAATTATCATTCTCCGCAAGCATGGGAGTACAGGAAAGACTCTCAGCACAAGGAGGAACAGAAGGCTACAAATCACCGGAACAAATCGCAGGAAAAATAGAACTAATAGGGCCAAGAACAGACCTATACGCAATAGGAAACCTGATGTACGAATTATTCACGGGAAAAACACACCAGGGAAAATGCAGGCCGGCATCACAAGTAAACCCTTCAGTCCCCAAAGCAATAGACCAAATAATAGACGTTGCACTTCAAAACGACCCAGAAGACAGATTCGTAAATGCAAGCCAAATGATAGAATGCCTGCAAAAAATCCTGAACAAAGAATCACCTTCAATCAAAGGAGTAATATCCAGAATATTTGGAAACAAAAACACATTAGAAGAAGATGTAAAACGAATAGCAGATTTCAAACAAGCCTCAAAAGAAAAGGAATTGAGACTAAAAAAACGCGAAGAAACCGAAAAAATAGACGCGGAAAACCAACAAAAAAAAGCCAGGCAAAAAACTGAAAAAGACGAAGAACAAAAAAAACAAAAAGAATTTGAAGAAAAATTCAGAAAAACAGCCACAGGATACATAGCATACCAAAAAGGAGACTTTGTACACGTAGTAGAAGCAAAAAAAGCAGGAACAATAGAAGGACTGGTCCTGGACTCTGATGTGACAAAACTCGAAGGATTCACAGCATCACTTGACGGCAAATGGTTCTTCTTTTACAGAGGTCCTTTTTACAACAACCGCGCAGATTCAAAAGGAGAAATAGCCTGCATATCATTCGACGGCACAAAAGCACAATTATTGGAGAAAATTGAAACAGAAAAAACAAGAAACGCAAAAGGATTCATCCAAGGAAACACGTTCTTCATAAGAAATGAAACAGACTGGTATTCTTACACTCCAAAAGAGCCGCCATTCAAAGTAACAGGCAGCCTTGTAAAAGTAAGCGCAGCAAACACAACATGCTTTGACAACAAAATAAGCTCCCCTGATGACAAATATGAACTGATGACTGTAAATGAAGAAATATTCGCGTGCGCAAAAGGAGACCAGAAAACCCTTATTAAAATCGCAACCGGAAAAAACCCACAATGGATACGAAGCCTGCCACTCCACAAACGCAATTCAAAGTAAACATTTAAAACCACCTGACTTTTTCTGATTTATATGGAAAACCTGGAAAAATGGCGAAAAGCAGGCAAGATATCAAAAGAAGCACTTGAATATGGAGCCACTTTAGTAAAAAACGGCGTTTCAATAAAAGAAGTCTGCGACAAAATAGACGCCAAAATAATCGAATTAGGCGGGAAACCAGCCTGGCCGACACAAGTAGGAATAGATGCAACAGCAGCACATTACACGCCAGAAAACGATGATGAAACAGTCTTCAAGGATAACCTGGTCTGCTTAGACGTAGGAGCACAAATAGACGGGTGCATAGGAGACAACGCCTTAACAATAGACTTGTCAGGCAAATATTCTGACATGATGAAAGCATCAGAAGAAGCACTGAACAACGCCATTAAAATATTAAAAATCGGAACAACAATCGGAGAAGTAGGAAAAGTAATACAGGAAACAATAGAAAGCTACGGCTTTTCACCAATCAGAAACCTTTCAGGACACGGATTACAAGAATGGGAAATACACGCAAAACCAAGCATACCAAACCATGATACCCAAGACACAAGAAAACTCGAGAAAGGACAAATAATCGCAATAGAACCATTCGCAACAAACGGAGCAGGACTAATCTATGAAGCAGACCACGGAAACATATTCTCATTAATTGGCATAAAACCAGTAAGAAGCCCATACGCGAGAGAAGTACTCAACTACATAGCTGAAACCTACAATAATCTGCCCTTCACAACAAGATGGCTCATCAAAAAATTCGGACAAGGAAAAACAAACCTAGCAATAAATGAATTACTGAGAACCGGAATATTGCACCCATACCCTCCATTAATAGAGAAAAACAAAGGAATGGTCGCAGTGTTTGAAAAAACGATATTAATCGATGATAAAGTGGAAATACTGACTTAATCAAGCTGTTCCAACTCATTCATTATAATTTTTCTAACCTCCTGCCTGCTTTTTTTAATGCTTTTATTACGCATTTTTTTGGGAGCATTGTCTTTTTCAATCGAACGCCGCTTAAATTTCAAATCAGTAAGACAGGTATTCACTGCACAAAATACCCTTCTGCGCTTCTCATCACAAAACCTCGCAAAATAAGAACGCGCAAGCCCATAAAAATGGATGGCTTCGCCAAGAAAATCAAGATTATCAGTCAATTCAAACAGCACCATGTTATACTTGCCAATATTGAGCTGTGAGGAAGCAATAGTCTCCTCTTCGGTGTCCAAAAAAATACTTTTTTTAGTATGGTAAATCGCATTCGAAATCAAATCAATCTTGAGTTTGCTTGAAAGCAATGCAGCTTCATATTCCCTGTTAGCAGCAAAAGCATACCTCCTGCAGGCATACGATTTTCCAATATTTTCAACAAGACTTGCTGAAGTGCTCTTATCAGCCGCAGATTCAATCAACAAATCCACTGCATCCTCAAATCTCTTCTCATCTTCCGCGATACCTGCCAAAAACCTCTTAATCTCGCCCCTAGAAGACAAAGCCTTCCCATAACCGATGTCGTCCTTTTTTTCATAAAATCTGCAAGCTTCATCAGCATGAGAGAGAGCAGCCTGAAGATATCTCTTTTGTTCATCAGAAGTTTCAGATATTTCTGCAAGATTTCTCAAAAAAATTCTTGCACGAGCATGGAACCGTCCAAACAAGTCCTCATGTGATTCTACCATGCCAAGACCGGAAACGCAATAATCAAATGCAGTCTCAATCACTCCAGGAATATAGTTTCCGAAAGTCATAGTGTTCTCAACATTCCTTGTCAACAAATCAAGCTCGCGCAAAGTCACATCAGAAGGAAGGTCAGGATTGCCTATTAGCAATTTCGAAATCTCTTTAGACAGGTTCACATCCTTATTTACAGTGTAATTATCATTCAGACGCTTTTCTAATGAAGGCTCTAAAAACCGCATAACGCTGCAAATATATACGACGATTTAAAACTTTGCCACTCTGAAGTGAACGGATTAGCTTATTTATTTTCCATATGATAAATTAATATGTTCTTATCTTGTCACTAATGAGTGGTTAAAGGGAATAGATTTAAATACTTGAAAAACATAACAACAGCATATTCGCTAAAAATGACACTCGAAAAAACCGCACTCGGAACAATAGAATATGATGCGAGAATAGAAAACTGCATCAATAAAGTCTACAAAGGAGCCTATACGGACGGCCAGCACAAAGGAAAACCAGTCATACTAAAATACACAGAAAAAGCTGATAAAGAAGCAATGCTCATAGAAGCAGTGGCTGACTCGGGAATAGAAACCCCCACAGTTTTAGAATCAACCAGCAATTACCTCGTAATGGAATACAAAGAGATGAAAAACCTTGCATTCTATGTCGACTCAATCAATCCAGAAAAAATAGCAAAAGAAGTCGCAGGATTCCATGCAAAACTATACGAAAACAGGACAAAGCTAGAAGACAAAATCATTATTGAAATGACTGAAAAAGAAAGAACCCTGGAAAAAATATCCAGATTCGCGAAAGAACACGCAATCTACAGGGCGGCAAGAGCTCTCTGGTCATCATTCACCAGCTCAGTATCAAGATACTCTTTTGACAAATACATCGAAAACCTATTATCCCAGCTCCCTGACAATGAAGGAGTATTCCACAGGGATTTATCAGATAAAAACATAATCACAAATGGAGCTGAAATGAATTTTATAGATTTCTTCTTCCTTGGAAAAACCTGTTTTGCAAATGATGTAGCAAAACTCGCTTTAAGCCTGAAATCAGTCGGCTCATTTGACGAAAAATCATATTTAGATTCTTATTATACCGAACTTGACAGACTAATCGGCAAGGAAATAAACAAATCAAAAGACAAATTCCTCCAGGAATATAAAGCAGCAAAAATACTAACAGGATTATCATATGCTCCGGTATTTGTAAAATGCAAAAAAGATCCAAACAGACAGAACGTCTATGAGAGATTAGACCCCTTTTTACACAGTGCATTGGATGTAATGAATAAAAAAGAAAGAGAAACAATATTGAGCTTTTTATTAAACAATGACAACGAGTATGTGCAAGAAATTTTTAATTCAATAAACAGGTGGAGAACACAAAACCAGCCAAAAACAAGAATCTGGCTTGACGACATAAAACGAACAGCATTTAGAAATTTAACACCATTACAAGCGACTGCAGCAGTATCGATTTTAGCAGCATCCATCGCATATGGATACTATACGGTTTCAAAATATCTCAGAGAACATCCTGACTATGCTAAAAAAGCAGAATGCCTCCTGAATGATGTCAAAAAAATATCGGCAGAGACCGATGAATTTGACAAAAAAATGAGAATGTGCGAGAAGAAACTCAAAGAAGCATATCCTCTTGAAGAAAATAACGATAAAGATTTAGACGAAATTATAGACGACGGACTGAAATAATCATGTTTTCAACTCGTTGTCCAAATAGTACAGTCCGATTATATGTCCTCCAGAATTCCTGCAGTAACGGATAATCTCCAAAAACTTGCTTGCCGGAACCCCATATTTCTTCAATAATTTTTCGCCTAAATGATTCAAGACCTCCCATCTTGCGATAACTTTAGTGCCAAGAGAAAAATCTTTTTCGTAATATGCATCATAGACAAGATTAAAATAATCGTAACTTTTCTCCACAAAATCAATAAAATCCCTGCCTGGCTTAATCTTTTTTTCCATTATGCAGAAATAAGCCTCTTTAATCAATGCCAGAACAGACACCAGTTTCAATATAACGCTGTATTCCAAACAGGAATTCTTAACATCCAAAAACACGTGCTTGTTAATCAACCTCCTGCAGAAATCAGTGAATTTGATGTTATTATCGTAAAGCTCGCAAACAACATTGTAATTATCCTGTTTTCCAGATTTCATATCTGAAATAAAAGTTTCAAAGGCAGACTTAATGGAGAACCAGCATCTCTTTTTTATGCTCTCATATTCCATGTCGGTAGACTTTATCACGGATTTGATCATACATGTGTCGACAGTAAGATTAACAATCTCAAAGCCAATCATACTCTTCACTGCCTGCTTGATACATTCCAACTGCTCCTTTCCAGAATAATCAACCAGAATCTCATCAAAACCAAGCTTGTAAGCATTTGACAAAACAGCATGCGCTGGCAAATGAGGTTCAGGCTTTATCGAAATTTTAATCTTGTGAACAGCCTCAAACCGCTCCTCTTTGCTGATTGTAACAAAACTGTTTTCCGGAGCCAAGACAACCTCATCACCTTTCTTCAGCCCCTGAAGCCTCACCCACTTGGCAGGCAGGCTAACCATAAGAGTTTTCTCTCCGTGCTGAATAAGCCTTCGCCTCATAATAAGCACGAAATAACTCCAATATATAAACTTTTTGGAAAAGTGTAAACATTAAATAAAATGTATACAGTTTACACAAAACGTTTATTTATTGGAATACTTTTGTTACCTTGAAGTGAATAAGATATTAGGAGGAAAATAAAAATGAAACAATACATGAAAACGGTTTACGACATCGCATCAAAGGTAATTCTGCCAATAGTAGCAACAGGAATGGCTCTAGGCATAGGAGGCTGCAACAAAGCCGACAGAATAGGACAGTACGATGGAAAACAAGTGAGAGCAATATACAAAGAATTAGATGAGCTTGAAGCTCAAAGCAGAGCCATAGACAAGTACTGCACAGAAGTAGTTGATCCTTTGCTCGCACAAGCAGAAGCTGACAGAATGATAGACGAGGAAATAAGACTCGGAAGAATGCCAAAACGCATCAGTGATAAAACTATTGACGAGATATTAGAAGAAGGCCTCAATCAGCCACCTCAACCAGACGACGAAGAAATCCTGAAACTGTACGGATTAAGCTCAAAATAAATTTTTTATTTTGGTTTTTTATTTTGGTGAAACAAAATGGAAGAAAACAACCAAGAAGACAATGTGCTAAGAGAACTGTTTGAAATATGGGCAGAAAAAACTTTTGACCCTGCTTTTTTAGATAGGACTGAGGAAAAAGGAGTTTATCATGTAAATTCAATGATGCCTGAGCTTGAAGGCGAAAAAACTGCACGTCTGAGAGTTAATTATTTGTAGAATTTCAAAGTTAATTTACATATGGAAAATAAATAGTGTAAAAACACAACTTTTATAAACAAAACACGCTTTTTTTATATCGAGAAAAGACCCATTTTATCGACTATAAACTTTCTCCATGGCAGACAAAAAAACTACTGAGGAAGCCGCAAAAGAATATGGCGCAGAATCCATCCAGGTACTGCAAGGACTAGAGCCAGTCAGAAAGCGCCCTGGAATGTTTATAGGTTCTACAGACATACGCGGAATGCATCATCTCGTCTGGGAAGTAGTAGACAACTCAGTAGACGAAGCACTGGCAGGCTATTGCACAAAAATCACAGTAACAGTACACACAGACGGCAGAATAACAATAACAGATGACGGAAGAGGAATACCAACAGGAATAAACCCAAAATACAACAAGTCAGCACTCGAAATGGCCCTCACAATGCTCCACGCAGGAGGCAAATTCGAAAAAGGAGCATACAAAGTATCAGGAGGCTTGCACGGAGTAGGAGTATCGGTCACAAACGCACTTTCTGAAAAACTTGTAGCAACAGTGAAACGAGAAGGAAAACTCTGGATGCAGGAATACCACCGAGGAGTGCCCTGCGAGCCAGTAAAAGAAGTAGGCAATGCAACAGGCACAGGAACAACAATAACATTCAAGCCAGACCCGCAAATCTTTGAAAAAACAGACTTTGAATCAGACATACTAATCTCAAGAATACGAGAACTCGCGTTTTTGAACAAAGGAGTAGAATTTGAGTTCACAGACGAACGAGACAACAGAAAAGAAAACTTCAAGTACGAAGGAGGAATAAAAGCATTCGTAGAATTCCTCAACAAAACAAGAAACAAACTACATCCAGTCATATACTTCGAAAAAGAAAAAGACAGCATAATAGTCGAAATAGCCATGCAATACAATGATTCCTATTCAGAAACACTCTTCACATTCGCGAACAACATAAACACGCACGAAGGAGGAAGCCACTTATCAGGCTTCAAAACAGCACTGACACGAGCATTGAAGAATTACGCAGACAAACACGAGCTCACAGATGAAAAAACAGAGCTCACAAGCGAAGACTTCAAAGAAGGACTCACAGCAGTCATTTCAGTCAAAATATCAAACCCGCAATTCGAAGGACAGACAAAAACAAAGCTGGGAAACAGCGAAGTCAAAGGCATAGTCGACAGCGTAGTCTACGAAGGACTAAACACATTCCTTGAAGAAAACCCTACATCATCAAAACTACTCATATCAAAATGCCTCGAAGCCTCAAGAGCAAGAGAAGCAGCAAGAAAAGCAAGAGAACTCGTCAGAAGAAAAGGAGTATTTGAAGGAGCAATGCTCCCAGGAAAACTCGCAGATTGCAGCTCAAACGAGCCGGAAAAATGCGAACTGTATTTAGTAGAAGGAGACAGCGCAGGGGGCTGTTTTTCAGGAGACACAAAAATAGCACTTGCAGATGGAAGAAACATAACCTTCAAACAACTTGTTGAAGAACATCAGCAGGGCAAAGAACATTTCTGCTACACAATCCTTCACGACGGTCGCATAGGAATTCAGCGCATCCTAAACCCGAGAATAACTAGACATGATGCCAAAGTAATCAAGGTTATTCTGGATAATAATGAAGAAATCGTATGCACTCCAGAGCACTTGTTCATGCTTAGAGACGGCTCATACAAGGAGGCAAAAGACTTGCGCACCACAAATTCTCTCATGCCGTTGCGAAAACAGATTTCTAGATTAGGAAAAAGAATCACGATAGACGGATACGAACTTGTTTACAGTCCTGCAGAATCACGCTGGATATTCACTCATTTACTTGCTGATGAATACAATTTACGCAACGGAATTTATGAAGGCTTGGGAGAACACCGCCATCACAAGGACTTTAACAAACTTAACAATAACCCAACAAACATTTGCAGACTGACAAAGGAAGAACACATGGCTTTCCACAGTTCTCTTGTACAGAGCCTATTATCAAGAGCAGATGTTCGTGAAAAACTACAAAAAATACGCCAGTCTCCAGAGTACAGAAAACGAATTAGCCAAAAAATGCTTGCCATGAGAGAAGAACTCAGCAAGCGCGCAAAATCACAATGGGAAAATGAAGAATACAAAAAATACATGATAGGTAAATTCTTAGAGTTCTATAACAAAAACCCAGAATACCGTGCGAAATCACAGCAAGTCTTGCAAGAAGCCCAAAAAACATACTGGGCATCAACAGAAAATCGAAAAAAACAAGCTGAACGCGTACGCCAATTCTACGCTGAAAATCCTCAAAAAATGACTGAATTATCAAAAACTGCGAAGATCCAATGGTCAGACATTAATTTGAAAGACTGGAGAAGTCAAAAAACAAAAGAACAATGGACGCCAGACTTCAGAGTCAAACGTATGAAAGCATATAACAAAACTTATTTCGATAACACGATAAAACTGCTTAGAAAACTATATGATGAAACAAAAAAAGTTGATGCAGCCGAGTTTGAACATAGAAGAAAAACTCTCAACAACAAGAATATTCTCTCTTTCAACACTTTTGCTGAAAGATTCTTTGACAATGATACTGCAAGATTAAAAGAAGCCGTAATGAATTACAACCACAAAATCAAAGAGATCGTCAATCTAAACGAAAAAATGGATGTTTATGACATAGAAGTCCCAGGAACGCACAATTTCGCTCTTGCATCAGGAGTTTTTGTCCACAACAGCGCCAAACAAGGCAGAAACAGGGAATTCCAAGCAATACTCCCATTAAAAGGAAAAATAATCAACGTAGAAAAAGCAAGACTCATAAAAGTCCTGAAAAGCGAACAAATAGTAAACATCATAACAGCAATAGGCACAGGGGTGGGAGAAGAATTCGACATCACAAAATTACGCTACCACAAACTCATAATAATGACAGACGCAGACGTAGACGGAAACCACATCTCCTGCCTGCTTTTAACACTATTTTACAGAATGATGCCTGGACTGATAGATTCTGGCAGGATTTACCTCGCACAACCTCCACTCTACAAGCTGGAAAAGAACAAGAAAATATACTACGCTTACAATGACGCAAGAAAAGAAGAACTGTTGAAAACACTCGGAGAAAACGTAGGCATCCAGCGCTACAAAGGACTTGGAGAAATGAATCCCACACAACTCTGGGAAACAACAATGGACCCAGGAACAAGAACTTTAAAGAAAATAACAGTTGAAGATGCAGTAGCAGCAGACGAAACATTCTCAATGCTCATGGGCGACGAAGTAGAACCAAGAAAAGACTTCATTTTAAAGCACGCAGCAGAAGTAAAAGAACTGGACGTTTAAACTTCTCTAAGCTTATACAAGTTCACATATCTTTCAGAAACCACTTCAAATGTTGAAAAAACCGCTTCAGGTATTGTAATATCAGAACCATTAATTTTAGGTCTATTTTCTGGAGGAAGATTTCTTCTGATGGCATCAGCTTTCAAAAACTTATAGATTTTCCATCCTGCTCCCCTTTCCTTAAAGTGTGCAACATAATTCATAAAAAAATATCAAATATGCCAATATATAAATCTTTCGATTTGTAACTACTTGATAGTGATGTTTGAATCTGTTGTTCACTTCTCAGTAATCTTTATAAACCCCTCCCCTGTTTTTCCAAGAATATGCCAAAACAAACTGCAGCAGCAGTAGTGATAAAGAAGAAGAAATGGGTACAAATACTTGCACCCAAACTCTTCAACGAACAGCCTATTGGAGAATCCTTCGTAGAAGATGTACAAGAACTCGTAAACAGGCACGTCAGCGTAAGCCTTATGATACTCACAAATGATCCCCAAAAACAAGCAATCAGCGTTTCTTTCAAAATAATCGGAACAAAGAACGGCATGGCCTTGACAGAATTAATCGGCTACAGAATGCTGCCATCAGCTGCAAAGAAGTTGATGAGAAGGCAGAGAGAAAAAATAGATGACTCATTCATCGTAGAAAGCAGCGACAAGAAAATACTTAGAATAAAATCCCTGATAATCACGCGCGGAAGAACAACAGGCAACGTAATGGCAACAATGCAAAAACTGCAAAGAGCATACCTTGCAAAGATGATATCACAAATGGACTCGGAAAGCTTCATACGCGACATAATACAAAAGAAATTACAACACGGATTAGCACAGCTCCTGAAAAGGCTCTATCCTGTAGGCGCGTGCGAAATAAGACAATTAGAATTCATACCAACAGAAAAAGTCAAAGAATTAGGACTCAAAGTCACATTGCCTCCGGAAAAACTGCCGGAAATACCAAAACGAATAGAACGAGAAGAAAGACCTGCAGAAGAGACGACCGAAACAGCAGAACAACCTGCAGAAGAAACGAATTCTGCATAAATCATGCATCAATCAGAACTAAACCCGCTTGAACAAACCATATCTGAAGCAATAAAACAAGCAGTATCAGATGTACAAGAATGCGTTGAATACAAAAGAAAATCACTGCAATACGACAAGTCACTTGCCAATGCAGAACTTTTCTTAAGAGAATACCGGGACTGCAAGTGGAAAGGAACAGCATCAGAATTATTCAGGGAAAACGTAAAGGAACACGTGATGTACTCCCATAAGAAAAATGCGTTCAAAAAATTACTGACTTTTGTCGGATTGGCAGCACTCGGCATGACAATAGCAACAGTCGGATACAAAATGAATATGAAAGAAGTTGGAATGATTGGCGATTTTGTCGGAGTGGGATCTGTTATCATGACGTATTTGTCTTTCAGGTTTGCGGGAGACAAAATGGAGAAGATTTATAACGCGCTAACAAGCGATGCAGATTCAGTCAATAAAGTGCTAAGACACATTTACACAGGTGAAAAATGCCGATAGATAACTACTTTGACAAAACAAAAGTCCGCGAAACAGCTGAAATGCTCAAATATATATCAGAAACATGCGAAAAACTTGCTGATTCAAAATGCCGATATTCGGAGCTTGCAGCAACATTTCTAACAGAATATGATACTGCTTTGAGAATCCAAAAAACAACTCCAGATTTACGAGAATGGTTTAATCACACACAAGCAATACTTGATTGCTGCGGCGGAGACACGCGAACAAAGCAGAAATTCAAACAAAGATTTCAAATAGTAAATAATCACGATGATGCAATATGGGACGAAGCATTATCAGAAATGTTTGATGACTTACCAACATGGCAGTACTGATAGGACACGGAGCAGAAGCAAGACTGTACAAAACAGGAGAAATTGTAGTAAAAGAAAGACCGCAAAAGAACTACAGATTAACTGAAATAGATGAGAAATTACGAAAACAAAGAACACGAAAAGAAGCCAAAATCATAGAAACAATGACGAAAATAGGAATACCAGCACCAAAACTCATCAAAATGTGCGACAAAACAATGAAAATAGGGATGAGCTATATCGACGGGCCAAAAGTAAGAGACGTCATGACTGTAGAACTAGCAAAAGAGATTGGACAAAAAGTAGGAATTTTACACAAAAACGACATAATCCACTCAGACTTGACAACATCAAACATGATTTTTCATGAAGAAAAGATACACTTCATCGACTTCGGACTAAGCTTTGTAAGCACGAAAACAGAAGACAAAGCAGTAGATTTGCATTTATTGAACAGGGCACTGGAAAGCAAACACCACGAGATAAGCAAGAAATGCATGCAACAAGTGGTTGAAGGCTACAAGGAATCAAATCCAAAGGCAGAAGACGTTCTCAAAAGACTGGAAACAGTGGAAAAACGAGGAAGAAACAAGAAGTGATTACTGCGCGTTAATGCCCAGCTTGTTCAATTCCTGTTTCCACATACTTCCTATTTTAATCAAATCAACAGTGAATTTGCCTGAAATCTTGTACGTCTTCTTGTACAAATCATAGTCAATAAGACCCATGGCTTTCATAGGCGTCAAGATTCTGTCATAAAACTGCCTTTTGTTGTAAGACAACTTGACACGCTTTCCTTTATAAGGAGGCTCCTCAAGAACACACTCGTAAACGCCATCATGAAGCTGGGTGGCAAACAAGCTCATATCAGTCTTTGAAATCTCGCCCTTCCTGGCAACCATAAATTTGATGAGCTCTTTAGCGACGATTTTTTGCTGGTTTGTAGAGAAAATTACCTCATAAATGTCATCCGGCAAGTTGAATCTGTCGTATAGTATTACCATGTTGACTTACCACTCCCAGTGTGGAAGAAACGACCTCAGTATATAAAATTTATGCTTTGTTACGAATAGCTACTTTTGTAAAATTACCACTTTTAAGTGACTATAAATGGCAAGATTTATAAAGGGCAGAAACATATGTATTTCCATGTTTGCTGAAGATAACCTGAAATTTTTAGACGAAGGAGATAAGAAGACGGAAGAGACCAGACTTCTTAATAGACCGAAGACCGGCTCTAACAGAACACTGATAAATTATCCTGCCCCTTATAGCAAGTTTGGCGGCGATTTTGAGATATCAGACATCACGGATTATATGTCCAGAATGAGCCAGATAGCCTCTCACCTCGAAGAAGGCATGAAACCCGAATCCTGCCTAGTCCTAATTCAAGAATATAAAGAACAATTCCTTAACTACACAATACTCTCTTATTTAGGATTCTGCAAATCAAGAAAATCAGAACTTGAAAAAAATCATTCAGAAGTCCCAAAAGAATTAACAGATGCCATAAGAATGACAAAACAGCTTGCATTCTATACTGCATTAGAATCTGTAAAAATGCTTAATCCGTCGATAAAATCAGAAGAGGATTTCAGAAACAGAATCAGACACGAAACAGCAGACCAGATTTCCTGCAAGAATATTGAATGCATCTCCGACTTATTTTCAACATATTTCACGCCACAAAAACCAGAAGAAGCAAAAGAAAAAGCAATAACTGCCGCTTTATACTGCAATGCGCTTCATCTCGACAGTTTTTCCGAGTTCCTGAAACTTCTTGAAAAAGATCTTGGAGTTCCAGAAACAGCGTCTAAGATTCCCTCATATTTCAGCGCATTATTCAAAAGGCTTTACTCCAGCTCCTCGTAATATTTCTAAAAACCGAAATGTTTAAATATAACCCTTTGCTATTCTAGTATACGAAAATGTGATAATTGGTAACTTTGGTGTACCAGTTGTCATATGTGATATTGCGCCAAAAGCGCAGTTGATGTACACAGGGAAAAAGAGGATACAAATCCGCTAATGCGGATTCCGCTATTGCGGAATAAACTCAAAGAGGCCCAAACCTCTTTTGAGTCATAATCACAAGGGCTCTCCACTGTTTCTTTCCCAAATAACCACCCCCCAAAACCCACAAAGAACTGGAGAGCCTCTTATTTTCCTTTAAACAAAAAAAAGGACGGAGGTAGAAACGATGGATTTCCTCGTAAAAAGCGCACTAGCGCAAGAACAACCAAAAACAGAAGCCTATGACTTTGGACAGGCAAACATTAAAGTCATTGGTGTAGGCGGAGCCGGCAACAATATGGTCAGCTGGCTGTATAAGAAAGGAATTAAAGGAGCTGAAATAATTATTGTCAATACAGACAAACAGCACGTCGATATTTCTGAGGGTGACAAAAAGTTCATGATTGGAAAGGATCTTACACGAGGACTTGGCTGCGGTGGATTCCCACAAAAAGGAGCAGAAGCAGCACAAGAATCATTACTGCAAATCAAGGAAAGCCTGCGCGGAAGCGACATGGTATTCGTATGCGCAGGAATGGGCGGCGGAACAGGAACAGGCGCAGCACCAATAGTTGCAAGCGTAGCAAAAGAAATGGGCTCCATCGTCATAGGTACAGTCACGATGCCGTTCAACATAGAACGAGCAAGAATAGACAAAGCAGAATTCGGACTGCAACAATTAAGACAGGTATCTGACACTGTAGTTGTCATAGACAACAACAGACTAGTACAAATAGCAGGCAACCTCCCAATACAACAAGCATTCGCAGTAGCAAACGAGCTAGTTGCAACAATGATAAAAGGCATAGTGGAAACAATAGCAGTGCCATCGCTTGTCAACTTGGATTATGCAGACGTCAAAGCAATAATGACAAACGGCGGAGTTGCAGCAATCGGAGTAGGAAGCTCAGACACAAACAACAGAGTAGACGAAGCAGTCAAAGGAGCACTCGCCAACCCATTGCTAGACATATCATACAAAGGCGCAACAGGCGCTTTGATACACGTATGGGGCGGACCAGACATGACATTAGAGGAAATCAACAGAGTAGGAGAACTGGTCACCACAGAAATGGATGAAGACGCAAACGTCATCTGGGGAGCAAGAGTATCAGAAGAAATGAAAGGCAAACTCATGGTTATGACAATAATAACCGGAGTAAGCAGCCCATGGATACTCGGCAAAACAGACGGCAAAAGACCCTGCGCACAAACACAACGCCTCAATTCCGAACTAGGAATTGAGATGATTTAATTTTTTTTTATTATGCTTAGTTTAGAACTTGAACAAAGATTAAAAGGAAAAGACGTAAATGGACAATTTCTAGAATCATTAAACTACATCCTTGCAAGCCCAAACGGCGAATTCAGAAAAGTCTTCAGACATTTTGAAAATCAGCCGGAAATAAAAGACAGACTTGCAGAGCGAATAGATACTCAGACCGGATTAATGCAGCCAGGTTATTTCCAAAGCAGAGTCAGAGATGAACTGGGAGCAATACAAAGATACAACCAACGCGCAACAAAACCATTAACCTCCACCTTTGTACTATTCAAACCAGAAGATACAGAAAAAGCGAAAGAATACATCAAAGCAAATAAAAAAGCAGGAACATCAATGATAGGCATAAAAGATGGACTAGTAATGGCATTTTTGCCGTGCGACACTAATACTGCGAATGAAGTGATGAAAAATTACAAAGCAGCATGCATACCATACGAACCAGGAATGACTGTCGAAATGCTGCTAAAAGACGCGCTTCGCAACCTAGTAGCATTACAAATAAAAGAAGATATCAGCCCTCTTTTAAACACTTATTTTGAAGCAAAAACAGCAGTAAAACAGTAATTATTTCTTTTTCTTCTGGAAGAAAACAATGTAAACAATCGGCAGAATACCAATAGTGTTCAAAACAAGTATGGAAATAAACCAAGGCAACTGATTATTCCTGGCAGACTTCCACAAAGCAATAGCTTTCCAGACAGCTTCCCAGATAATCAATGGTATCAATAAAATCAAAAGGTTTTCAGGCGTCATAAATTTATAAAGAAACTTCAAGTATATAAATTATTTGAAAGACTGCCTGGCAGACTTGTAAGCCTCAACCGTCCTGATTTCATCACAAACAAGAGCGTGCAACTCACTGCCTGAACTGAACTCACCCAAAAACTTTTTCACAGGAGCAAAATAAGCAAGATCAGCATCAGTCTTGGCAAAAGCAGGGTCACTAACAAACTGCTTCAAATAATCAATACTTGAAGCAAAACTGCGCCTGCCCTTAACCATCTTCGCAAGCCGGGTTTTCTCGTCAGAACCGTTACTAATTTCAGGAAGACGATAATGAGCATTTGTGGTCCAGTTCTTTATGGCATCGTAGGATAAATTTGGCACAATGAACTCTTTCACTACCTCTTCTTTAGCAGAATCAATCTTTGAATAATCAATAGAAGAAATCTCTGATTTAAGCCTGCGCTGGAAAGCAGCAGCTTCCTTCTTTGTTCTTACAGATTTATCGATTTTTGAAGCAAGCTTTCTGGCATCATCAAATGAAAGCTCTGAATCACAAACACCTTTCAATTTTGAATATGATTCAAAACCATATTTTGAAGCAAGCTTTGACTGTTTTTCAGGAATTGAATCAATCACAGCAATCCTCTCATAAACAGGACTAACATAAGATGACAAACAAGCAACATCCAGACTGGAACAGCCAGTTTTTTCCAATAATCTTTCAAGTGGAATCTTAATAGATTCAAGCATTCCCTTAACAGACTGGATGTTTCTTGCAACCCTGCCTGTCTCGGAGCTAATAAGCGATGAAACATACTTTCTCAAAAGCTGAACATCCTTCTTTTTCTTCAAATCAGCATCAGGCTTTATTTTATCATATTTCTTCCAAAGCTGATTTTCATCAGCAACAATGTCAACAAGGACGATATCCCTCATCTTGGTCAGAACTGACAAATAATTATCCAGCAATACTGAAACGCCCTCCTCTGAACTAACAGTGAAACTTGGAAGAGCTTCATGAGGCAAATCATTTGCAGCAGCATACTTGTTATTAACATCATAAGCAAGAACAAAACGGGAAAAAATGCTCTTCAAGACAGGGTCAGGAACAAATAAAACCTTTCTTTTCTGAAGCTCATCTTTCTGAGCAGAGATCATTTTTGAATTCTCAGCAATCAATCTGTCCTTCTCATCAACAAGTTTCTGAAGTTTTATAGATTCAGCAACAATATCTGCCAGAGCAGTCCTTCTCTTACTCAGCTCAAAAGGAATAGACTCAATAATCTTGGAGGAACTCAAACCCAAACCAGACATTGGATTGCAAGTATACAAATCAGACTTCTCAAGAATAATATCCAACTCATTCAATTCCTTAATAACAGCATAAACATCAGAACGCCTACTCTCCAAAGCCTTCTTCTGCTCCTCAATAACAGCCTTGTCTTTCACTGTCTGAGCAAGCTCAATCTTCAGCTGATTATATTTGATTGCAATCTCTTCCTTAGACAATTTTTCAACGGTCTCATCAATCTGCCTTCTCAACTCCATAGGCTTGTTTAAAGCAGTGTTCTCGGCTTTTTTCAACAAAACATCAATCTCATTACGGCCAAGACCGCGCTTTTCAAGCTCCAGTTTAAGAGCATCAATAGAACTTTTCAAAACAGCAGCATTAGATGATGCTGAAGAAAACAAGCGGTCGTAATTTTTTGCAACCTTTGCCAAAACAGCATCAGCAAGCTGACTATCATTAATGATGACTTTTACAGTTTCATCTGGGCCGCTAATCCTTTCTGCACCATCTGACGACAGCATCCTCTCAACAGGCTGGCCAAGCAACCTATAAGCCTCTTTTTCTTCACCAGGATCAGCTATATGACCAAAAGACAGGAAGAAATCATTCACAACTTCTTGGGCTACCTGCAACCTTGCTTTCTCATTTTCCTCTGCTGATTTCAAATGAGATTTCAAAGACTTATAGCTATCAGACATAGTTTTAACATAACCAACAAGCCTTTTCAAACTGTCAGGCAAATCCCTGATATGGTCAGCAAGCCTTTCGCCAACAAAACCGCGAATAACATCAAGACTTTCTTCTCTTGCTTTCTCGAGCTCCCTAATCTGTCTCTCCTTGTTTGCAATCTCATCATGCAAAGTCTTAACTTTATCTCCGAGAGCATCATCAGAACCCTTTTCGGGCTCCCTAAGCAATCCCCTAAGATCTGTTTCCTTAAGAATCTCCTCAGAATTAAAGCTAAGCAGGTCTCCTGAGCTTTTCGTCATCTCAATATACTCATTAATAGAAATTACCCTTCTTTTAGGCTGAGAAGTTCCGTTTTCTACCATGCAGCCTGTTAAACAATAGGGGTTTTTAAACCTTTTGGTTATTTGCTACTTGTAAGTAGTTACTTAATTCTTCTTTTTGGTAAGAGCCCGGAACTCAAACTTTTCCATTTTTGGCAATGGAATATCAACAGGCGCAGAAGGACGCCTAATGAACAAAACAGCACTCAACAACAAAATAATGCCAAAAACAACAAGAGCAGAAACAACCAGCTTGACAATTAAAGGATTGACCTCGCTTTCAGGTGCAGAAATCGTCTTTAGTTTAACGCCAGAAGAAACACCTTCTACTTCAACAATCTTCTGAACAACAACAGATTCGGGAACAACACACTCCTCAGACAAAACAGGTTTGAACTTCTCAGACTTACAGGAATTATAATCATAACAGGAACGCGTTTTAACCCCTCCCTCACAGTCACTCCAATCACCACAAGCCCAATTCTCAACACAAACACTAGGAGCCTGAATTTCCTGAACTGGAGGAACATTAACATATTGGCTGCCACCGCCGCCAGTACCGCCTGTTGAAGGTGTGGGTGGAGGAGGTGTAGGCTGAGTGCCAATAGTTATGTTAATACCGTTAGTATTTGAATTTCCATTATAAATCCCGAAAAAGAAATACGTCTGTCCAACAGTTCCATTAGGAACAACAGACCAGCTAGAATCACAATTCACGCCAGGAATCAAGGATTGCAGGCAGGATTGGTAGGTGCCGTTTCTCGGATTCTGACTTGTAGTATAGAACGGAGAACCAGAATTCATAGGAATAGCACCCTTCTGACCACCGTAGAACGTCAACGAATCATTTGTAGAAGTACCTGCAGTATTATTTGCAGTAACATTGCACAAGAAAGCACCAGTAACATCAACAGTGAAACTGGATGAATTGAAAATCTCACTGACATTCGAAGAACTTAATGAAACAACAGTGCCATTAGGATAAGTGACTGTGAAAGAAACATTATCAACAGTCCCTGAAGTGGTGATATTTGCAGAACAATAGGCAGTTGAAGGCACAGGAATGTTTGAAGGCGCAACTGACAAATTATTTATTGTGATAGGAACAGGCGGGGTATCCAGGCACGGGTTGTTGAACAATGAAATCATGCCGCCAGCAGGTGGGAAGTTATTATCCCTCATTCCAGCATACAAATAATTCGCATCACAATACAACGACATAGGCCACCAGTTACTAATATTATACTCGTCAGCAATTGAGCGAGTCGTCTTGTTAGCCTGAATAATCTTGCCGTCTGTAAAAGCAGTATCAGGACCTCCTGTATATAAGAAATCATAACTACCCTTATCACCGGCAATCGCCAGACCGTTGAAATAATTAGTATTATTGTAAGCAACCGAGAAATTAGACTTGTAAAAAGCAATCAAGAAAGGAGTGCTCCAATCATGACCAAAAGTGTAAATATAATTACTATCAGTGCTGACTGCGTAGATGTTGCAAAAAGAACAAGAACCACGAACGACAGAAGACTGGGATAAGTTGGTCCTGTTGTAAATGAACAGTTTGCCGTAATTGAATGTGCCGTGAGTAACAGCATAAAGATAAGTATCATCAATCGCCAAGTCACGCACAACATCCGTCGGACCGGTCAAGTTGCGGAAGTTTTCAAAAACAGGACTTGTCTTATTGAAAACTTTCAAACTAGAACCTCTAAATCCAACATAAACATTATTGGTGTCGCTGACTATAGACATGATATCCTGGCCCAGGCCACTAAAATTGTAAACACTGGTGAAAGGCGTCAAGTAATCAGTCCTGTTCCAAATGCGCAAAACCTGACCGGTTCCACCAGCATAAATGTACTGCGAGTCAGCATAAACGGCCGTAAGAGGATTGGCATCTGAAAGAGTTGCATATAAACTCAGATCTGTTTTATTATAAATGTACAAGTTGGAATCCTCGCTTGCACCATAAATGAATTCTGAATCAGCATAAACAGAGTGAACCGCATTAGTTGCATCTGTCAAATTCGTAGAGAATTGGATCGGGTCAAGAACAACAGAATTATTCACGCACTCGCCGCCAACACACTGAAGCCTTGTTGTAACAGTAAATGGTGTGCCATTAGTCACATTCTGACTTCCGGTAAGCATCGTTGCTGAAAGATTGCCGAAAGGAATCGAAAAGTCAGCAGTATCATTACCCTGAATAGTGCCATAATCGCAGAAAGCATTCAAACTCCAGTTACCGCTGTCCAAAATCTGCACATCAGCATTATCCAAAACCATGAAATCTCCAGAAGCAGTAGTTGTAGTCGCGTAAATGAAATTAGTATTGTCAAACAAATTAGTCAGGTTAAAAGTAGCGTTCACAGCACCAGAACAGTTAGCCCTGACTTCTGTAATATTATCAAAGAAAACAAGGTTAGTGCAATTACTAAAGTTGTTAGGCACGTTGATAGAACATTCGACAGTTGAAGGGACAGTATCACGAATAGTCAGATTGTTGCTGTTGAAATAAGTAGTCTTGGCAGTAGCATCAAGAGCCCTTGAATCGCACATCCAGACATCACCAACCTTAGTCGCGCTCTCAGGAATAGTGCTAGAATTGACTAAGACTCCCTGAGCCTGATTGACATTTTCGAAACCGTAATACTTCAGCACAAAACCCAAATCGTTAGAACCATTAACATCCCTTCCTCCAATAATGATGTAGTTTTTGCTGTCTATAGCAATCGCCCGCCCTTGACTCACTGGATCATATGAACTGGTCAAATTCCACAATTGATTGCCATTAGTGTCATACTTTACAAGGAAAATTGACCTATTAGCTGTACCTGTAACGTAAATGTTGTCCTCATCATCAATGGCAACATCAGCCGCAGAATCACCAAAAACAGCAGCCCCGGTAAAATTAAGAGTCCTGTTCCACTGATGCACCAGATTAGAGTCATATTTGATTATTATCGCAACAGGAATACTGCTGAAACCAGAACTGCCAACAACAAAAATATTATCCTGACTGTCGATAGCAACAGCATTGCCAATATTAGAATCAGTGCCGGAATTATTGAACGTTACGTTCTTAATCTGGGTGCCGCCAGGGGTGAGCTTTGCAGTAAACACCTGCTTTACCGGAGTAAGCGTCATTCCCATCGTAAATTGCATATATCCTGTGATTGTGATATTATTATCGCTGTCAATAGCAACACCATTTGCATCGCTGAAATTTGTGCCAGGAGCACGAATAGTCTTATTCCAGAGCTGGCTTCCGGTCGTGTTATACTTCCAAATATAGATGCTCGTGCTGCCAGCCCCTGAACTCTCATTATACCCGACAACAGTAATATTGTTATCACCATCAACAGCAACACCCCGTGCTTCTTCAGGTCTGCTAGCGCTGCCAACAGTGACGTTCCAGAGAACGGTTCCTGAAGAATTCAGTTTCCAAATCCAGACATCCGGCTGCGTAGATGCCTGGATGAAAGAACCTGCGGCTACAATATTATTCAGACTGTCAACAGCAACAGCTTGAGCAAACTCCGAACGAATACTTCCAGCACTTCTGTTCCACAACTGAGTGCCGTTTTCATCATATTTAACAACAAAGAATTCCGCATTTTTGCCTGCAATATCAATAGAACCTGCCGCGGCAATATTATCAAAACTATCGACAGCAACCCCTTGAATAGGCTGTGAATTATTTAAAGGTCCGGATCTTCCAAGAAGGTTTATCCAACTGTAAAAGTAAGGCTTGCCATTCCTGAACCAAAAACCGCGATAAGTAACCTGGTCGCCATCAGAATCAGTAGCATTAGTATAACAAGTAAGATTCTCATTCGTAAAATTAGCACCAAAAGTGGAATTTAGAAGGGGATTATTCATCACAGGAGCAGCCTGAAGAAAGAAATCACCGAGCAAGTAACCTATAGGAGTATCTGAAGGCTTGGCAAAAAAAACTGCAACAGCCATCATGACAAATGCCAACCCGATAATAATATATTCCCACTTCATCTCTTTTCAGCACAAAAATACGTTTTTGATATATAAATACGACGGTTATATGTCTTCACAAATACAAATACTTTTAAGACAAAGCGAAAAACTTCAAAAAATGGAATGGAAAGTATATGCTGCAAACAAAACATGTTATGTATTGCGCGATGGAACGCTTGTTGAAACATACTCAATACTGAAAAATCAAGGAGACGGACTGACTTTATACTCTCGGGGAACAAGCGACAAAAAAATGCCTGCAATAGAGCAAATGAAACTGATAGCGAGCATAACGGGAAAATTTCTATATGACCGAACAAAAGGATTAAACTTCAACGGACTCGCAAAAAAAGTAGATGAAGCAGGAGAAATAGCCTTTGTCTCACAACTCCATCCAGAAGCAGTAAAAAGCAGAAAAGCAATAGCAAAATTATGCATCGAACAAGCAAAACAATACTTGCGCATAGGGCCTGCATTCAATGAACAAGCCAAAATAATCCTTTACGAAATAGACAAATACGACCCTGACAATCAAGAATATCAGGCTTTACTGAAAAGCATCACAGACTAAACATTTATTTCTCTGAAGTAGTAAAAAGACGAAAGATTTAAATTAATGGTGAATAATATGAGCCTTATGGTGGATTCAGTAGAGCAAAGGGTTCTGGAATTAGTGAAAAAACACGTTGAAGGACAAAAAACCATAACTGGAACCAGAATTGAGCGTGTACAGAAACAGCATGCTTATGAATATGAATGGTATGAAGATGAACCAGTTTCATACACTGAAGTCGATAGCACAGAAAGAGATGCGGCATTTGCTGAACTTATGCAGATAGGCAAACCGGCATTACCAACACTGGTCAAGATAATAACCTCTGAAAGAGGAGAATATCCTAATGAATACTCGCGTATTATTGACGGAGTGGGCCCTCCATTGCGTTTACTTGCAGACAAAGAAGTTTCAAAATCCTTAGTCCAGCCATTTCAGCAAAAAGTTGATAAAATTTCATATGAAAACCAAGAACCTTATGATTGTCAAATCTGGTCAATATCGCACATATTGAGCGTCTATCCTGTTTCAGAAGCAACACCGGCACTTTATGCTGCAATTACGAAAAAAACAAATGAAAAACATTTTTTCAGCCAATACACGCGACAAAACTGTTTTGATGCACTAGCAGGAATAGGAACCAAAGAAGCAGTAACGAAAATTCTTACGGCGGCAGTACAGGATGCACAATCAAAACATCAATCTGACAGCAACTACGCACTTGCACTAAGATGTCTGGAACAAAAAATATTTCAAAACGGAAAAATACTTTATGAAATCTATGGAACAACAGAAGATGCACAAATAAAAGAAATCACATCAGAAGCACTAAGCTGGACCAAATCAATATACTGGCTTAGAAAAAAACTACACCTATGAAACCAAAACTATTATACATATACAGGGACCCGATGGAATGGCGAAGTCCAGCTGTACAAAATGAATACGTGCAAAGAGATGAATCTATAATATACGCACTCGTTCCCAAATTCTCCATTGCAACAAAGAAAAATCTTCTAACACTCAAACCATCAATCGCATCAACGTTTTCATATATACTCACCCACCTGCAGAATGACCCTGAAACCCAAACATTCACATACGAAAAAAGCCTTGCAATCATCAGCAATATACATGAACAATTTCCAGACATCAAAATAGTCGTTTACACAGGAGCATCATATCACACAGTAACAGAAGAACAGCTCAAAGAAGCAGGAGCAAAAGCAGTCATACGAAAACAATCAATAAGACACTTAGAGGAAGATGTAGAAGAAGTCAAGAACTGCCTGGAAAGACTGCTTAATGAACAACCATAACCTTATTTTCTCTTTTTAACATGCCAATTCAATAAAAACAAAATACCGATAAGAAAAGCAGGAGTTGCAATCGGAACAGGCCAGAACAGCATGTACCATGGATGAGGAGTTCTTATTGCTACAGTTGTTAACACCATCACTGTATAAAACAAACCTGCCAGAATGAAAAAAACCCCTCCAACACACTCGTACTTCCAGGAAATAATCAGAACAACTAACAAGACAAATACTGGAATGTTATGCATGAACAAGCCGAGAACAGTACCCCAGAAATCCAGTTGCATATCAAAAATGTCCAAAGAAAACATAGCCAAAAATAAAAGAAACAAAATAGACAAAATCCTTGGAGTCCAATAAACAAAACGGTTAACCTTATTCTGTAGTTTTGCCATCAAATTCAGCTTCTTTTGCCTCTGCTTCTGTTTTTGAAACGCGTACAATGCCGTCTTTGTGATGAGCAGGAGAATATATAGTATACATCTTCAACTCTTCTGTAGAAGATGTGTTGATAATATTATGTTGGGCACCAGCAGGCACGACAATAGCCACACCATCACTAAGCAAATATTCATGACCATCAATAATACACTTGCCCTGGCCTTTCTCAAAACGGAAAAACTGGTCATTATCAGTATGAACTTCCATACCAATCTCTTCTTTCGGCTTCAAACTCATAAGAACCAGCTGGCTGTGTTTTGACGTATACAAAACCTTGCGAAAATTCTTGTTTTCCAAGGTCGCTTTTTCAATATTTGCAGTAAATCCTTTCATAAAACTAAATGTGGTTAACGGGTATATAAATGTTTTTTATACCAATTTATAAAAAACAAAATTCCGACAAGAAGAGGCGGACCTATAATTAGAAAAGACGAAAGCAGGCTAAGCCATTGAGGAGGAAGATTAGTCAGTGCGGTCATTGCCGTCCGGGCAAGGAAAAGTAATCCAAGCAATGTGAAAACAATAGCTCCAACCAATTCATGCTTCCAGGCAATTATCAGAATAATCAACAGGAAAAAAACTGGAATGTTGTGGAGAAACAAGCCGAGAACAGTTTCCCAAAAACTCAATTCCGCATCAAAAACATCCAATGAAAAAACTGTGAGAAAAAGAAGGAACAGAATACATAAAATCCTCGGCGTCCAAAAAAGAAACCAGTTAATCCTCTTTTTCATATATTGATAAAATTGAAGGAATTATTTAAATCTGATTGTATCTAATAGTTGTAGATAGTTCTACACCAACAGTATTTATTATTTAAATAAACGCCCTCTTTATGGCAGATATCCCGCTGCCGATGACAAACTAGGAGGAGACAAAAATGACGGAAACAGCAACAAAACTGGAAAAAATAGCAATAGTGACCTACAATAGAATAGGTCAAGGAAAATACGAAAATGGAGTATTAAACGCAGGAAACAAGCAAATCTACATTGCGCAGAACGGACACCTAGCAAAATGGGCTGTTGAGCCAAACTCGTGCCCACGCGAAGAAGCAATCGAATCAAGAGAACGCGCAGCAAGAAGAGCGGCAGAACAGATAGATCTCAGCGAAATGGACAAGATATACATATATGTCGGAGCTGCAGGTGGCGCAGAGGAAGCAATCAGGCAGACCAGAGGCCTACCAGCAGAAAAAGTAACATACGTCATGTGCGACTGCGGCTTTACACGCAAAAGAGAAATGATAAAGCACCTCGGCAACCAAGATGCACAAGTCATCGACTGCGAATGCGGCGGAAGAGAAACACTACAAAGAATATTGGACGACATCCTCAAGAACTGAGGATTTTTTATTTTTTATTTACACTAAATTTAAATAATGTGTTCTATATAATGATATTATGAAAGATTTTATGAAATTGTTACATACAATAAACAAGTTAAAACAATTGAAAAGAACCGGTTGGGTACACAGAAAAGTCCCAAACCCAGAATCTGTTGCAGACCACACTTTCATGACTTCTATATTGACTCTTTTACTTGCTGATGAAACCAACCTTGACAAAAACAAGTGTTTGCAGATGGCATTAATACATGATTTGGCAGAATC
>Ga0105099_10000027_pt1 | contig 101406 bp, 88 predicted proteins | sample PPLLak3cmMay2015_2_FD_79138 | JGI IMG/M metagenome (GOLD analysis project Ga0105099, IMG submission 79138) | Freshwater sediment microbial communities from Prairie Pothole Lake near Jamestown, North Dakota, USA - PPLs Lake P8 Core (1) Depth... | ecosystem: Environmental > Aquatic > Freshwater... | reverse complement strand
AGAAGTCATTTCAAAACCTCGGATCAGGTTTGAGAGCAAGGCGCAAGCCGATGAAAAAGCGCAGCATACACGGTAGTATGTGAGCATTTTGAAGAGGCTTGCAACACAGCTATCAGACCTCAGACGGGGTTTTGAAATGACTTCTAGTTACCTTTGCTCAAAGAACGCTTGCGAAGTATGAAAAGCATTGTCAGGGAAACAACAGCCATGATCCCGCCGACGACCTGTGAAACCGAGAATATTCCGTAGAAAAATTCACCCCTGAAATCAGCCCGGAAGATTTCAATAATTGATCTCGTGATACCGTACAGCAATACGTAGATCCAGAACAGCTGGCCGTTATATTTTTTGCGTTTGCGGAGAAAGAACAAAAAAAGAAAAATTGCCAGATTATTCAGGGCGGAATACAACTGGGTCGGATGAAGGGGCAATCCCTGCGGCGCAAGCGAATCCGGATTGTTGAATGTAACAGCCCAGGGAAGGTCGCAATATTTCCCGTAACAGCAACCTGCAAAAAAACAGCCGATTCTTCCGAAAAAATGCGCAAGTGACACTGAGGGAGCCATGATGTCGGCGGTTCTCCATACAGGAATATTTTTTATCATAAGATAAATAATTCCTGTAACAAGGGCGGCGATAAAACCTCCGTAAAAAACAAGGCCGCCGTTCCATATTTTTAATATCTCAAGAGGATCATCAATAAACATTCCGGGATTTGTGGCGACATAAAAGAGGCGGGAACCGATTATGGCTGCAACGAGAAGATAAAAGCAAAGATCCATTATCATTTCCGGTTCTTCCCCAAGTCTCCGGGCTTCTCTGACCGCAAAATAAATGCCGGTAAGAAAACCTATCGCGATAAAAAAGCCGTAAGTATATATCGATATGGGCCCTATTTTTAAAAGAACAGGAAACATTTTATCTCCTTCCGTTCACCCTGGCATTTTCTTGAAGATCAGATGGAAGACAAAAATACCCATCCCTATCGAAATCGCGCTGTCGGCAACATTAAAAGCCGGCCAGTGCAGGTTTCCTAAATAGAAATCGAGAAAATCAACTACTTTTCCGAAACGCACCCTGTCAAAGAGGTTGCCGACAGCTCCGCCGAAAATCATGGCAAAACCGGTTGCCAGCAAGGAATTGCTTCGCGGTGTTGTGCTGTACAAATAGAAGATAAGACATAAGGCAACAAATGAAACAAAAAGGAATATCATTCTTCTCACATCAGGACTCTGCCCTGCCAGAAAACCGAAAGCTCCTCCCGGGTTATGAATATGGGTAAGAGAAAAAAATCCCGGCATAACCTGAATTGAATCATGAATGAGCATGGTCTTCAATATAATGTATTTCGTTACCTGGTCGAGCAGAAACACCGGCCCGGCGATAAGGGAAAGTTTTATATATTTATTCTCAAACATCATTGTTTTAGTCTCAGGTCTATGGTCTATGGTTACTGGTTTATAGTCTATGGTCTATGATCCCTGGTCTATAGTTTAACCAGAAACTACAAAACAAAAACCAATTTCTTTTTCTTTCCCCTTGAACCCTCGAATCCTTGAACCCTTTTTTTTCCCATTCACGCTTTCCTGATTTCTCCTAGTTCATCACTGCATCTTTTGCAGACTCCAGGCTCTTCCGGGATAGCCCCGACCGAAAGATCATATGTCCAGCATCTTTCACATTTTTTCCCGGGCGCAGGCTCAACTGCAATATAAAGTCCTTTTACATCCCTGCTCTCAACCGCCCCTGTGAGACCTCCGTTCTTCGACAAAAACACACAGGAAGTGATGAAGATGGTTTTCAATTCGGCCGAATACCGTTCAAGGAGAGTAAAAAGCTCGTTGCCGGCATCTATTGCAACCGATGCATCAAGCGAATGGCCTATCAGTTTTTTAACCCTGGCTTCCTCCAGAGCCTTTGTTACCTCCTGGCGCACTTCGATAACCCTCTTCCACCGCTCCGCAAGCTCTTCATCTTTCCATGCTTTAACAACGGCAGGGAGCAGGGCAAGATGAACACTTTCTTCCTTTTCCTTTGTCATCGGCATAAATTTCCAGATCTCTTCGGATGTAAAGGGGAGTATGGGTGCCATAATCCTTGCTACGGAACCAAGTATCGTATGCATGACCGTCTGGGCACTCCTTCTCTGAACAGATCCTGGAGAAGATGTATAAAGCCTGTCCTTCAGGATATCGAGATAGAAGGCCGAAAGGTCCGTTGTGCAGTAATTATAAAGGCCATGATATACAATATGAAACTCGAACGTATCGTAAGCCCTGAGACTTTTTTCCGTCAATTCGGTAAGCTTGTGAAGGGCAAATCTGTCGATTTCCGGCATTGACTGGTAAGGAACCGCATCTTTTTCAGGGTCAAAGTCATATAAATTACCGAGCATGAATCTGCAGGTATTTCTGATTCTCCTGTAAGCGTCGCTCAATTGTTTCAGGATATTATCGGAAATGCGGATATCATCCCTGTAATCGGAAGCTGAAACCCAGAGTCTTAATATTTCCGCACCGTACCTATCAATAACCTTCTTGGGAGCTATGACATTTCCAAGGGATTTTGACATCTTCTTCCCATCGGCATCCACTACAAATCCATGGGTTAAAACCGACTTGTAGGGAGCCTTTCCCCTTGTTCCGACAGCGGTAAGCAGGGAACTATGAAACCACCCCCTGTGCTGGTCGCTGCCTTCAAGATAAAGATCCGCAGGCCACCTCAGATACGGCCTCTCCTCCAGCACTGCTGCATGACTTACGCCCGAGTCGAACCAAACATCCAGGATGTCGGTCTCTTTTCTGAATGTCGTGTTTCCACACCTGCTGCATGCACTCCCTTCAGGAATAAGTTCCGCTGCCTCTTTTTCAAACCATATATCCGCTCCGTGCTCCTTGAAAAGCTCAAATACATGGTCTGCCGTTTTCTGATTAATGTGAAGAGCTTCACATTTTTCACAGTAAAAAACCGTTATTGGAACGCCCCATGCGCGCTGTCTTGAAACGCACCAGTCAGGTCTGTTTTCAATCATGCCGTATATTCTTTCTCTTCCCCAGTGCGGCACCCATTTGACCCTGTCTATCTCTTCAAGCGATTTTTTCCGAAGGCCTGTTTTATCCATCGAAATGAACCACTGCGGGGTCGCTCTGAAAATAACAGGCTGTTTGCAGCGCCAGCAATGCGGATAAGAATGCGAGATCTTATCTTCAGCCACGAGAGAACCCGAATCTTTAAGTTTAGAAACAATATCCCTGTTCGCTTTGAAAACAAATTTTCCTTCGAAAAATTCCACATCCTTTGTAAAACATCCATTATCATCGACAGGCGAATAGGTATCGAGGCCATACTGAAGTCCCACTTCGTAATCTTCACGTCCGTGGCCGGGAGCCGTATGAACACATCCCGTACCGGCATCAAGGGTGACATGATTTCCGAGGATTATGAGCGAATCCCTGTTATAAATAGGATGCCGGCAATGTTTCTTCTCAAGTTTTTCAGCGCTTATTTCGCAAAGAACAGAAAACTCAGGAAATCCGAAAGTCTTCATGCAGGCTCCGGCAAGGTCAGCCGCCAGGATGAAGACATCTCCTTTTCCCGTATCCACAGCAACATATCTGAAAGCGGGATGGAGCGCTATTGCAAGGTTGGCCGGGATAGTCCATGGAGTGGTTGTCCATATAACGACATAAACTTTCCTGCCTGACAGATGAGGAAATTCCTTTGAAATATCATCCGTTAATGGAAACTTGACAAATACCGACGGGGAGGTATCGTCTTCATATTCTATCTCGGCTTCGGCAAGCGCTGTCTTGCAGCTGCAGCACCAGTGGATCGGCTTCTTGCTTCTGAAAAGGCTGCCTTCCGAAGCAAATTTTAAGCATTCCCTTGCGATTATCGCTTCATATTCATAAGCCATTGTCAGATAAGGATTATCCCATTCACCCATGACGCCCAGCCTTTTGAATTCTTCACGCTGGATGTCGATATATTTTTCAGCATAACGCCTGCACAGCTTTCTTATTTCAGCCTGGGAATATTTCCTGTTTTCGGAGCCGAGTTCCTTGTCTACATTATGTTCTATCGGGAGTCCGTGGCAATCCCAGCCCGGCACATACACTGAATTAAAGCCTGACATCTGCCTGCTGCGGACAATTATATCCTTCAATATCTTGTTCAATGCGGTTCCGATATGAATGTTGCCATTTGCGTAGGGAGGACCATCATGAAGAATAAAAAGCTCCTTTTTTTCAGAAGCTGTTCTAACCTTATTATAAAGACCTGTATCTTCCCATGCTTTCAGCGTCATGGGTTCCCGGGTCGCCAGATCTGCTTTCATGGCAAATTCAGTAACAGGAAGGTTGAGCGTTTTCTTGTAGTCCATCTAGTCCTCCAGATAAAATAATCGATTTAAAAACTTATAGTTTTTATTAATAAATCCATTATGTGTCAAGGCAATTAAAAGCCTCACATCGTACTTTGCACATCGCTTTCCGCCCTTCGATATTCTGTCCGATATACCCGTGTAACGGGCCCGATATTCGGCTTTCGCCTCACGTCTTTTCCTTCACATCCGACTTTCTGATATAAAACGGCACAAACATTCCAGCATCTTCAATATCATTATCTTGAAACTTTTTCATGCCCATAAATGCAACGGTTGAAGCCTTTATAATATTAAAAGCTCCGGGTAAAAAAACTGCATAATCGCCGATTCTGTCTTTTATTATATTACCGTATGCCAGCGCGCCGTCGCCTGTAAAAAGGCATGGCTCCTTTATCCCCTCTATTGCTTTTTCGGGAATAAAATTCTCCTCTTTAGATTCCCTTTTAACAATACCGCCGACAAACCTGTACCTTGAAGAGTAGACCTCTCCTTTTCTTGCATCCATCATCACGCAGACCAGGTATGAAGTTTCGGGAACCTGTGCGGCAAGCGCGTCAAGAGTTGATATGCCGGCAACAGGTTTTCCGGCTGCAGCGGCAAGCCCCTTTACAGAACTGATTCCTATCCTGAGGCCTGTAAAACTTCCGGGACCTTTTGTCACGGCAAACCCATCAATATCTGATGGTTTGAGACCGGAGATTTCAAACGCCCTTTTAATCATATACATCAGGTGCTTCGAATGCGTTTCACCGGATTCATTTATCAAATCGGCAAGAACGGTCTTTCTGACGGCGATTGCAACACTGCAGCTTCTTGCAGACGTGTCAACAGCAAGTATTTTCATGACAAACCGCTCATACGAAAAATGTGTTTCAAATTAATGGTTTTTTCTCTCTGGTTTCTGGTTTATGGTCGGTCGTTGGTCATAAGTGGCAAGCTGTAAGTCGAAAAGCTTTTATCGCTCTCACGCCCTCACGGCTTTTCTCGTCTCATCTCTTTCCCTTCAAGCTTTTCTCCTCAAACTTTTTCTCTCACGCCTTTCGCCTCACGCCTAATGCCTTCAAATCCTTCAATTGCAATCGGAAGAACTTCTTTCATCTGGCTTACAGGAATAAATTTGATTTTCCGCTTTACATTAGCAGGTATCTCTGAGAGATCCTTCTTGTTTTTGTCAGGTATTATTATTGTTTTGATTCCGGCTCTCAATGCGCCCAGCGCTTTTTCCTTGAGCCCTCCGATAGGAAGAATCCTTCCCCTTAAAGTAATTTCACCGGTCATAGCTACATATTTATTGACTGGCTTATTTATAAGAACCGATATAAGCGCGCTTGCCATTGCGATACCTGCCGAAGGACCATCTTTCGGGATTGCCCCTGCAGGAACATGGATATGCACATCGGTATTTTCAAAGAAATTCTCTTTCAAACCGAAAAGGGAGAGGTTTGCCCTCGCATAACTTACCGCAGCCCTTGCCGATTCCTGCATTACATCCCCCAGCTGTCCGGTTATTATAAGCTCGCCTTTCCCGCTGATCAGTGTAGCCTCAACATACAGGACTTCGCCGCCGACCTGTGTCCATGCAAGACCGGTAGAAAGTCCCACCTGGCTCTCCTCCTGATCCATTTCAGGAATAAATTTCTGAACACCCAGGTATTTCTGTAAATTCCCCTTTGAAATATGAAAAGGTCCCTTTTCGCCTTCCGCTATCTTTCTTGCAACCTTCCGGCAGATGGTGCCTATCTCCCTCTCAAGGTTTCTCAATCCGGCTTCGGACGTATATTCGGCAATAATCTGGCGTAACGCTTCAGGGCTGATCGACATTTTTTTTGCGCTGATGCCGTTTTCCTTCATCTGCCGGGGAAGGAGAAATGTTTCTGCTATTGTTTTCTTTTCTTCCTCTGTATATCCGGAAAGATTGATCAGTTCCATCCTGTCCAGAAGGGCCGATGGGATAGTGTCTGTCAGATTTGCAGTCAGGATGAACATAACCTTCGAAAGATCGAAAGGAAGGTTAAGGTAATGATCGCTGAAGGCAAGGTTCTGTTCCGGATCTAGAGCCTCTAAAAGCGCTGCGGAAGGATCACCGCGGAAATCTGCTCCGACCTTGTCAATTTCGTCCATCATGAAGACAGGGTTATTTGAACCGCACTGTTTCAGACCGTCCAGAATGCGCCCGGGAAGCGCTCCTATATAAGTGCGCCTGTGTCCCCTTATCTCAGCCTCGTCACGTATTCCGCCCAGGGATATGCGTACAAATTTTCGTTTCATTGCTCTTGCAATAGCTTTCCCGAGAGAGGTTTTCCCTACACCGGGCGGGCCGACAAAACATAATATCGGGCCTTTCATTTTTGCATTCAGCTTTCGGACGCTTAAGTATTCGAGTATCCGGTCCTTGATGTTATTAAGCCCGTAATGATCTGTATCAAGAATCTTTTTTGCTTGCTTGATATTTATAACATCTTTTGTAGCCTTGCTCCATGGCAGTTCAACAAGCCAGTCCAAGTATGTCCTCACAACGGAAGCTTCGGCGGAATCGGGATGCATCATTTCAAGACGTTTTAACTGCTTCTCTGATTCTTTTTCGGCATCCTTTGACATCTTCGCGCGTCTTATCTTTTTTTTATAGTCATCCAGTTCCTGGGCTCTTTCATCGTGATCGCCAAGTTCCTTATGTATTGCTCTCATCTGCTCACGGAGATAGTAATCCCGCTGGCTTTTTGAAATCTCCTCCTTAACATCCGACTGTATTTTGGCCTGCATGGCTGAAAGCTGAACTTCTCTTGACAAAAGATCGTTTACTTTTTTAAGGCGGTCCACAGGATCAATAAGCTCGAGCAACTGCTGGGATTCCTCGATTTTTAGTCTTAAGTTCGATGCAACAAGGTCTGCCAGCTTGCCCGGATCATTTATGCCTTCAAGAATAGAGCCGACATCTCCTGTAAGCTCTCCACGGAAAGCAAGTATTTTTTCGGAATGTTCGCGGACAATTCTCATAAGAGCTTCATTTTCAAGAGAAACCTCGGTAACAGGCTCCTCGGAAATTGTTTCGATCTTAACACGGTAAACCGATTTTTGCCTCACAAAACCTGCTATTTTTGCCTTCGCAACACCCTGAACAAGAGCCTTAACGCGGCCGTCAGGAAGCTTGAGCATCCTCAACACCCTTCCTACCGTACCAATCCTGTATATTTCATCCTGGCCAGGATTCTCTACATTCGGGTCTTTCTGGGTAACGAGCAACAGAAAACCGTCTTTTCTTACCGCCTCCTCAACCGCCCTGACCGACTTTTCACGGCCTACAAAAAGCGGAAGAAGCATGTCCGTAAATATAACAACATCCCTTACAGGCATAAGCGGCATTATTTCAGGAATTTTTGCTTCTTTTTCATCCTCTTCTATTATGCTGATCAGATCATCCTTGTCGGTTTCACCCATTTTTGCTCCTGTATATGGTTATTGCCACTGTAAAAATGGCATTTATTTATATAAATGACGGTTTATTTGCCAAAATAAACCATTTTTTTGCCAAAATTTACTCAATTTAGCCTATAAGGATATAACATTATTTTATTTTGACAATAACAATCTTGATTTTTTTATCCATTGTAAATATGTTGCTCTCTAATAATTTGAAAGAACGGAGGAAAATGACTATCAATATTTTAATATTCATATTCGGACTTTGTATCGGAAGTTTCATGAATGTATGTATTTACAGAATACCTCTTTCAAAATCGATTGTTACCCCCCGCTCGATGTGTCCCGGATGCGGTACCCTTATCAGCACTTACGACAATATTCCGGTAATAAGTTATATCCTGCTTATGGGAAAATGCAGAAACTGCGGCATACACATCTCCTTACGCTATCCTCTCGTTGAAACAATAAGCGGACTTACTGCTCTTGCCGTTTTTATGAGGTTCGGTATTTCTGCAGAAGGACTGGTCAACTTTGCCCTTATATCGGCGCTTGTTGTAATAACCTTTATTGATATAGATCACAGGATCATACCGGACACAATATCACTCCCGGGCATACCTGCAGGTTTTCTACTGGCTTCCTTTTTTCTTCCTTCCATGAACTACAAGACGTCACTTGCAGGGATTCTTACCGGAGGCGGGAGCCTCTTTGCAGTTGCATGGATATACAGCCTTATAACAAAAAAAGAAGGCATGGGCGGCGGTGACATAAAACTTCTTGCCATGATAGGCGCCTTCACAGGATGGAAAGGCATATTGTTTACAATCTTTGTTGCTTCTGCAATGGGAACTTTAGTCGGAATTGCACTAATGCTTAAAACTCAAAAAGATATGAAACTTGCTGTTCCTTTCGGACCGTTTCTTTCCATCGGCGCAATTCTTTATATTTTTTTTGGCACTTCTCTTATTTCATGGTATTTTAATTTGCTGGCAGCTTAGTAAAAAGCGGGCAAATCACTGTTTTTTGCCTTAAGCCGCTGTAAAAAAATAAAGTGGTCATCCGGATATCAAAAACGGCGTAAGGAGCCGTAACGAAATGGTCAAACATGTAATGGTTATTTCGTAACGGCTCCTAACTGGGAAATTTTAACCCATGAAAATATTTTGTTTTATTATTATCCTTGTATCATCTCTTTTATACACCCTTTCATCATACTCCGTAGAATCCGTTTCGCAGGATTTCAAAAAGCTGCGGAATCTGATGGTCACAAACCAGATTGAAGCAAGGGGGGTCAAGAACAGGAAAGTGCTTGAAGCAATGCGGAAAGTCGAACGACACAGGTTTGTTCCGAAAGACTACATCGATGCGGCTTACGAGGATCATCCACTTCCGATAGGGGAAGGACAGACCATATCCCAGCCTTATATCGTGGCACTTATGACTGAAGTTCTGGAACCTGACCGAACAAAGATTGTTCTGGAAATAGGCACCGGTTCAGGATACCAGGCAGCGGTTCTTGCGGAACTCTTTCAAAGAGTATATACTATAGAAATTATAGCTGTTCTTGGGAAAAGGGCAGAAAAAACGCTTTCCGACCTCGGCTATAAAAATGTCAAAGTTAAAACAGGAGACGGCTACAAGGGATGGAAAGAACACGGCCCGTATGATGCCATAATTGTAACCTGTGCTCCTTCGCATATTCCTCAGCCCTTAAAAGACCAGCTCAAAGAAGGCGGCAGAATGGTTATTCCTGTAGGAGAAAGATATCACCAGGAACTTATTCTCCTCATAAAGGAAAAGGGCATGATGAAACAAAAAGAGGTCATTCCTGTTGTTTTTGTCCCAATGTTCGGAGAAAACGGGAAAAAATACTGAAGAGGCGATGTCACATCTTTTTCATACAGGTTATAACCGGCTGATTGAAAGGCTCAACCGATTTCCTCAGGGTGCGCCTCCCTCCATGCTGTTGTATAAAATTCTTAAGATTCTATTTTCCGAAAAAGAAGCAGAGCTCGTATCACTTCTTCCCGTAAAGCCTTTTACCGCCGAAGCGGCATCTAAAATTTGGAAAATGAGCGCAGCCTCTTCGGAAAAAATACTGGATGAGCTTGCAGGCCGTGCAATACTTCTCGATTTTTCAGAAAACGACAAACAAATGTATTGCCTTCCTCCTCCCATGGCCGGTTTCATAGAATTTTCAATGATGCGGACAAGAGGCGATATAGACCAGAAGCTCTTGAGTGAGCTTCTGTATCAGTATATCAACGTGGAAGAGGCTTTCGTAAAAGCCCTTTTTCTGAGAGGTGAAACACAGCTCGGGCGCGTTTTTATAAACGAAGAAGCGATCCGCGATTTACAGATGCTTGAGGTGCTTGATTACGAAAGAGCAAGCGAAGTCATAAAAATGGCTTCCCATATAGGGATAAGCGACTGCTACTGCCGGCAGAAGATGAAGCAGGTCGGCAAAGCCTGTGAAGCCCCTCTCGACATTTGCATGACATTCAACACATCGGCAGCATCTTTGATAAAGCATGGTTTTGCAAGAAAAGTTGATGTAACTGATTGTATGAAAGTTCTTAACAGGGCTTATGAGTTCAATCTCGTGCAGTTCGGAGAAAATGTCAGAAAAAGAGTGAATTTTATTTGCAACTGCTGCTCATGCTGCTGCGAAGCAATGATAGTAGCAAAAAAATTCGGGATGGAGCATCCGGTTCACACAACAGGTTTCCTTCCTGAGATAATGAACGATAACTGCACCGGATGTGGAAAATGCGCCGACGCATGTCCGGTAGAAGCCATTTCTCTTGTTCTGGCAGATGATACCAGTCATTTAAAGTTAAAAAAAGCCCTTATAAATGAAGAGATCTGCCTTGGTTGCGGAATCTGCAAAAGGGTCTGCCATTCGGATGGAATTCGACTGGCAAGACGGAGCAGGAGGGTTATTCCGCCTTACAATACTGTTCATCGAACTGTTGTCATGGCTATCGAGAGAGGAAACCTGCAAGATATAATTTATGACAACAGGGTGCTTTTAAGCCACAGGGTTTTTTCAGCCATCCTCAGGGCAGTACTGAAATTGCCGCCGGTAAAACTGGCAATGGCATCAAAGCAGGTTAAGTCCCGTTTCTTTGAGGCGGTTTTTTCCCGGTATAATATTTAGTCTATAGTTGTTCCCGATCCGCTGCCTGCTCTTAACATACAAATTATATTGACAATTTTGACTGATAATGAATAGAATAAAAATCATCTCTGATCCCTTTCTCCCGGCATTTGGGAGAAGAATCTGGAATAATTTATTTTTGTAACCGGTTGTAACAGCAATAAAGGAGATCCGCATGTCAAAAAGTTTCAAGATAGCCATAAACATGGGCGGAGGCGACGCGCCTGGCCTGAATGCCGTCCTTGAAGCAGTGGTCCGGTCAGCCAGCAACCGAAACTGGGAGGTTTACGGAATCAAGAACAGCTATGAAGGGCTTCTTGATACAAATGAAATAATCCGCATGACCCCCGAAAAGGTATGGCACATCTCAAGCTTGGGAGGAACTATTCTGGGAACCACAAACAAAGGGAATCCTTTTAAAATGCCGATTGCCAATGCAGCAGGGGAAATAGAGCTGAGGGATGTATCAGACAGGGTGGTGGATAATTTCAGGCGGCTTCGGCTGGACTGTCTTATTGCGGTGGGTGGGGACGGCAGCCTTAAGATTGCATATGATCTCTTTAAAAAAGGTATCCCGGTCATCGGTGTACCCAAAACCATAGACAACGATCTGGCGGCAACGATCATCACTTTCGGTTTCGACACGGCCGTGACCATTGCTACTGAAGCAATCGACCGTCTGCATTCCACAGCAAAATCACATGACAGGGTGATGGTGGTCGAAGTCATGGGGAGAAATGCTGGCTGGATAGCGCTTAACAGCGGCATATCCGGCTCAGCCGATGTGATTTTAATTCCCGAAATTCCTTTTGATATTGATAAGGTCTGTGATCATATCATGGAAGGCGAACTTCACGGACAGCGTTATGCGATTGTAGTTGTGGCCGAAGGCGCGGCTCCGGCAGGAGGTAAGGCTCTCAACAAGGGAAAAGGGGAAGCTGGACGTCAGGATGTTCTCCTTGGAGGTGTCGGGGAATACGTGGCGAGGCAAATAGCAAAAAAGACGGCCAAAGACACCCGGTTTCTGGTGCTGGGTCACCTCCAGAGGGGAGGATCACCTACTACCTTCGACAGGCTTCTCTCTCTTCGCTTCGGTGCCGCAGCGCTGAGGCTTGTTGAAGAGAAAAAATTCGGGACAATGGTAGCCCTGGATCCCCCGGATATCAAGGCTATTCCACTTGAAGAGGTTATCGGAAGTATCAAACGCGTTTCTCTCGAAGGAGACACAATAAGAACAGCAAGAGAGATAGGTATCTGCTTCGGGGATTGAACCGAAACAGCACAAATATAAGCCTTTATAACGATAACAAAGTATTATCCAACAGATTGATATTAATCAATTATAATTTTCCCTTGACGTTTAATAAAACTCATATTATTATTCTAGGAAATTTAACGGCCGCAGTACGGTACTAAAGCTCTTGAAGGAACGGTTCCTTTTAAGGCGCCTGTCTCGCGCCGGAAGTCAGCAACATTTTCTCAAGGAGAAGTATTTTGGCAAACGGAATTGTAAAGTGGTTCAGCAACAAAAAGGGGTATGGATTTATTGAACAGGAAAACGGTGGCGACGTATTTGTTCATCACTCCGCTATAAACGGCACCGGTTTTAAGACTCTCGCAGAAGGAGACAAGGTCACCTTTGATATCGAACAGGGAGAAAAAGGCCCTGCGGCTGTAAACGTCACAAAACTATAATCATTTAAAAAAATTCTAAAAGGCATCTCGTCAGTTTGCAATTTTTAGATTGTGATTGATGACGGGATGCCTTTTTGCTTACTAAGTCGGGAATTATTTCCCGCTTTTTATTACCCCTTAAGGGGTACCGAAAAAGTCCCGTTTATCGGGGTCAGGCTTTGAAATATTTTATGAACAAGAAATTTAAAAATGAGGTGGATAAACGCCGAACCTTCGGAATCATAAGCCATCCGGATGCGGGTAAAACAACCCTTACCGAGAAGCTCCTTCTTTTTGGAGGAGCAATACAGCTTGCCGGAGCGGTGAAAGCCAGAAAAGCCGCGCGTCACGCAACAAGTGACTGGATGGCCATAGAAAGGGAGCGCGGGATATCCGTAACGACTTCAGTAATGAAATTCAATTACAGTGGTTTCGAAATAAACTTGCTCGACACGCCCGGACACCAGGATTTTTCTGAAGATACATACAGGGTGCTTACCGCAGTCGACAGCGCTCTCATGGTTATAGACAGCGCCAAAGGAGTTGAACCGCAGACGAAAAAACTGATGGAAGTCTGCAGGATGCGCAATACTCCCATTATAACCTTCATAAACAAGATGGACAGGGACGGCCTCGCCCCTCTCGACCTCCTTGCAGACATTGAAGAGAGGCTTCAGGTTGAATGTGCCCCGCTCTCATGGCCTGTCGGAATGGGAAAAAACTTTAAAGGGGTTTACAATATTTACAGGAAGGAGCTTCACCTGTTCACTCCCAGCAAAACAACCAGAAACACGGACGGGATCACAATAACCGATCTTTCTGATCCGAAACTCGATGAACTTCTGGGAAGTGATGCCGAAAGACTCAGAGAAGACATCGATCTTCTCGAGGGCGCCGCAACCCCCTTTGATTATCAGCATTATCTGAAGGCCAATCAGACTCCGGTTTTTTTCGGAAGCGCGGTAAACAACTTCGGAGTCAAAGAACTTCTCGACGCATTTGTTGAAATGGCTCCTCCTCCGCAACCGAGAGCCTCCGTGGAACGCACTGTTTCACCATATGAGGAGCAGTTTTCGGGCTTTGTATTCAAGATCCAGGCGAATATGGACCCTGCGCACAGGGACAGAATTGCTTTTTTGAGAATATGCTCGGGCAAATTCACCCGCGGGATGAAGGTTATCCATAATCATTCCGGGAAAGAGATGACCCTGTCGAACGCCACAATATTCATGGCCCAGGACAGGTCAAATATTGAAGAGGCATATCCGGGAGATATAATCGGTCTTCACAACCACGGCACAATAAAAATCGGCGATACATTCACCCTGAAAGAACCGCTTAAATTTACAGGCATCCCCAGTTTTGCCCCGGAGCATTTCCGCCGGGTCCGCCTGCTCAATCCCATTAAAAACAAGCAGCTTCAGAAAGGGCTGACACAACTTTCAGAGGAAGGCGCCGTTCAGTTTTTCAAACCTCTTTCCGGAAACGGCTATGTTTTAGGAGCGGTCGGAATTCTCCAGTTTGATGTCACGATGGCGCGTTTGAAAGACGAATACGGGGCAGAGGCCGTGACTGAACCGGCTGATTACGCAAGGGCGCGCTGGGTCGAATGCATGGACAAAAAGAAACTCGAACAATTTGAAAAAGAGAACAAAAACAACCTTGCCATTGATGCGCAAGGCCACCTGACATATCTTGCACGCAGCGAATGGAGCCTTGAATACGAAATGAAACAGTGGCCTGAAATAACATTCCTTAACACCCGCGAGCATGATTGACGGCAATGAAAGATTCGGCAAAAAATAATAAATCCGGCAATATCAGGAAAATGTTTAAGAGCATTTCAGGCCGGTATGATCTTCTGAACACTCTTATCACTTTCGGCAGGGACAAATCATGGCGGAAATATGTAGTAAAGGAAGCATGCCTGAAACAGGGCTCTCTTATTCTCGATGCAGGAACGGGAACAGGTAATATTCTTCAGGAAGCGCTTCTTGTATACAACGGAATCAGGGCATTCGGAGCCGATTTTACGATAGAGATGATGCTTGCAGGAAAAGAAAGAGAAGAGAGAATCTCGTGGTGCTGCGCCGATGCCCTCAATCTCCCTTTTGCCGGTTCCGTTTTTGACGCCGTTACATCAGGCTATCTCATAAGAAATGTCACGGATATCAGCCGTGCATTTATTGAGCAGGTTCGCACCGTCAAACCGGGAGGCAGGATAGTATGCCTTGAAACATCCCCGCCCCCGCAAAACCTCCTGCGTCCTTTTATTCTTCTTTATCTGAAATTTATAATCCCAATGCTCGGGCTCATTTTTGCCGGCAACAGGAATGCCTACCGCTATCTTACCTCAAGCACTGAAAGTTTCAAAACTCCTGAGCAGCTGTCAATTTTAATGAGGGATGCCGGTCTTTCTGATATAAGGATAAAACTTTTCATGTTCGGAACCATCGCCGTGCTCTCCGGCACACGCCCCTAAACCCCGAATGTCAGGACTTTTTGCAAAGCTCGTTCGACTCCGTTTAAATTCATTTTTTTGACGTTACCCTTATGATATTTCAACACCCCGGGATCTTTGAACCCTGAGCCCGTCAGGATGATCACAACAGAAGCCTTTGCGTCTATTTTACCGGACTCTTTCAGCTTTTTTACCGCATAAAGACAAGTTGCCGATGATGGTTCCACGAAATATCCGGACCCGGCCAGTCTCTTTTGCGCCTCGATAATCTCATCTTCCGCAACATCTTCAGCAGGCCAGCCGTATTTATAAGCCTTGTCGATAATCTCGTCACCGCCCATGGGGTTGCCTGATGTGATGGCTTCCGCCACCGTATGAAAATTCGAAAACGGAATGATATTCTTTTTGCCCTGTTTTATCGCGCTTACTATCGGGCTGTTGTTCTTTGCCTGCACCACGATCATTTTCGGGACCCTGCCGGAAAATCCCGCCTGCCGCAACTCTGTATATCCCTTGAACAGCCCCCTGACGTGACCGCATGCCGAAGTCGGTACGGCAATGTAGTCCGGAACATCTCCATCCATCTGTTCGAACATTTCGAAAGATGTCATTTTATAGCCTTCAGCACGGACAGGACCGTTCCCGGAAACAATCCTCAGGTTAAACTTTTCTGCCAGACCCAGGATATGCTTTTTCATTTCCGAATAATCGGGAGCTTTAATTTTCATCACCACTGCTCCATGAATCCCCATCGCCATGATTTTCTCTTTCGGGCAAAAATGTGGCACGAATACAATAACATTTATACCAGCCTTTGCGCCGTATGCAGATACCGAGTTTCCCATGTTGCCTGTTGAAATAGTGGCAGTCACCGATTCTCTCATCTCTTTAGACATGGCGATACAGGCAAGTGAACCGCGGTCCTTGAAACTTAACGTAGGATTTTGCGTTTCATTCTTGAGATAGAGATTTTCCAGGCCGGTAAAATCGATAAGTTTCCGGCCGGCTTTCATCAGGGATGTATTTCCTTCTCCGAGGGATATCGATTCGTCTATATTTGAAAAAGGCAGAAAATCGATATAACGCTCCCATAAATACCTGCCTTTTCTTATTTTCGCGCTCTCGATTCCCGGAACCTTTACCTCCAGGGATTCCCCGTTATCCGAAAACTCTTCAATTCTTTCAAACTGATATTCATGCCCCGATAATGTGGAAATCAGTTTTACTTTATTCGGCATACTATTATTTCACCCGCTATATTTCCCATTTCCTTAAAACCTGACATTTCCTATTCTTCTTCACTCTCACTCCTTCAATCTCACCTTTTCCACTTTGTTGAGGTCCTTCACGTAAAAGAAAGACCCGATAAAAAAGGCAGCCGCTCCCAGCAGGGAAAACAGCGGCAGGATTTTGAAAGCTGTAAGCAGATCATACCGGTCCGATATATAACCGACGAAAATTGGGCTGAGCGAATAGCCCAGAAGCATCATGAAAAACTGTGCAAGACTGTAAGATATCGCCCTGAGACCCGGGTGAACAACATCCTGGGTAACCGCCGAACCCCCTGCGGCAAACATGGGCGCCGTAAAACCGAAGAGAATCAGCAAAATATACTGTGCGTTTCCCTGCAAAAAGGTAAAGCCTGTAAAGAGAAAAAGACTTGTAAGCAGCGAGCTTAGCGCCGGGACGCTCATTCTGGCGTTAAGGTGCTTTCGCCTGAATTTGTCGGTGAAATAGCCGCCAATGGGTGCACCGAAGATGGCAAGCAGAAAAACCACGGACGTCTTCAGCCCAGCCTTATCCATGGGCAGGCCGTCCATCCTGTGGTAGTATGAAGGAAGCCAGTTCATGAGGGCCGTTGTAACAAAGGTATTGCCCACATATCCGGCATAAGTGAAAAGTACCGACGGGGTGTTCAGGAATTCACGGGCGATATCTCCAAACTTCATCTTAACCTTTACTGTCTGGTCCCCATCGCGGGAAGTTTTCAGCATCTGCACGGTCTTGTAGTCCTTCACCCAGAAAAAAAGAATGGCCACGATAAGGCCAGGCACTGCAAGAAGACCGAAAGCATAGCGCCAGCCGAGCGTTTCGGCGATTACACCGCCCAGAATTACTCCAAAGGCTGTGCCCATGGGAATGGCGGCGGTAAAGAGGCCGTTCATGGTAGCCCTTTTCTCCTCGGGAAAATAAGCGGCAATCATGGCATGTCCCCCGGAAGTGTATGCCGCCTCGCCAACCCCGACTGCGGCGCGCATTGTAAAGAGCTGGGTAAAGCTTTTAGTGAAGGCGCAGGCTGCCGCTGCGATGCTCCAGAGCACAGCCATGATGCCGATCGCCTTTTTCCTGCTCCACCGGTCCACCAGCAGCGAAACGGGAAAAACAAACGCCGTCATTATCAACGTGACAATGGAGGCGAACCAGCCGCATTCAGTATCGGTAAGCCCCCAGTCGGCCTTCAGATAGGGGAAGATCGCCGCCACAACCATCCGATCCACGTAATTAAACATATACAGAAGAAAGAGCAGCAGAAAAACATAATTGGCATAACCTCTTGACACCTGAAAATCCCGTGCGCTGTGCGGATGTTGCGATGTGTCCATGAATTACCCCCCTTCTTTTTCAAGTCCTCCCCTTCCGGGTGCATTTAATAAATAAGTTCCGATTAGATATGTGTGCGTATGCGAATAAATTGACAGCTCCAAATCGGAACATTATTCTGACAACCGCCATAGTTAATGTATATCATGAAATATATTCAAGACACAGTTGAATTTGAAGATTCCCTCAAAAAGTTGCGGAGAATGAGATCACTGTTTCGGCTCCGGCCCGGAAACAGACAATTTTTTAAGCTCGTGCGAATGAATCTCTTTTTACTGAAAAGCAGCGCTTCACGGCAAGGTAAATATACATGTTTCAGATAGCTTCGCTCCGCCGCAGAGGGCTGGGCTTGTGTAATGATACAATCTCCACAATTCAGGATAACGTAATTGGATTAAGAAGAACAGAATCTTTCATTGATGAGTCTGTACCGGACATTTTCGGAATGGAAACTGAAGATTGCCGGAACAAGATATTTAGATAGAAATCAATGGTATTATATACCAATATTAAGATCTTGAGAATTATTCTATCTGGAAAATATTTCAACGGACCCAAAGCAACGCGGAATGGCCTGAAAAAGCTCATCTTGCATCATAACCGGCTTATCCGGAATCATTTGTCGGCCGCATTGAGGCGATTTTCCCACTCGTGGATCACCTCCATGATATCCGAAGATTTCCTTGCAGAGAGGATTTCCTTGCGCCAACCATCATCGCGTGCCATTTTGCTGATTACACCAAGCACCCTTACGTGGCTTTCAGGAGGATCTGCGGGAGAAAGCAGCAGCAACATAATTCGAACGCTGCGCTCTGACTCGCGATCCTGAATACCTGCCTTGCCAACGCCGAGGGCGACAAGAGGGCGGCGCAGGTTTACGATCCTGGCGTGAGGAATTGCCACATCTTGACCCACGAAGGTTCCTCCTTGATGTTCCCTCTCAAGAAGCGCTTTCCATGCCGATTCTTTATTCTCTGCACTTTCATGGTAACACACGTCCAGCAACAGTCTCATCGCTTCCTCTTTTTCGATAGTTGCATCCCAGATGAGAGTACAGCTATTGGATATAACAAAGTCATCCTGTATAGTCAGGTTTAGCACCTCTTCGGCAATGTGATGAGATTTCCTGTCCGTACGTAACGGTTCATCTGCAGGCAGGTCATCGGATATCGCCTTCGTGTCCAGCACGACTACGGTGATACCTGTTCCCTCAATCACCAATCGCTCCAAGATGCTGACATCGCCCTTGAGACGCCGCCAGAAAGGCAGCTTCCTTCCAGGGGTGCCGATCACAACATGCCCCACGCGATATTCCCTGGCAAACTGCAGGATTGTTTTCACAATATCATCGCCTTTGTAAGTAAAAACGGTCGCGCCCAGTTGTTGGGCCAGCATCAGGGTGTTGGAGAGCATTCCCTGGATCGCCGCATCCATGCGGGTGGGATGCTCCTGAGATGTTTGCACATAGACAGCGTACCAGTTGCGATTCAGCCGTCCGGCCAGGCGCGAAGCATAGCGAAGCAGCGCCTCACTGTTAGGTCCTCTTGAACTGAGGCAGACCATGACCTGGTCCGGGCTTGATGGCAGGTCCTCCGCAAGCGGATCGCGCCGATGTGAGTCAATTTGCGCGGCCAGTTCACGGAGGGTCAATTCGCGCAGTTGTTCAAGATTGGTGGGTTTGAAGAAATGTTCTAATGCTGTATCGATACGCTCCGTTATGTAGACCTTGCCTTCCTTCAGACGACGGCGCAAGTCTTCGGGTGTGATATCCACATTGACCAGCTGATCCGCCTCAGCGATAATGTGGTCGGGTATCCGTTCCCGGACTCTGACGGCGGTAGCGCGTTCGACGGTCTCATACAAGCTTTCCAGGTGCTGGACGTTCAATGTTGAAATGACATGAATGCCTGCTGAGAGGATTTCTTCCACATCCTGATAGCGCTTTGCGTTCTTGCTTCCCGGAACATTGGTGTGGGCCAGTTCATCGACGAGTACCACGTTCGGTCGACGCGCCAGAATTGCATCGAGATCCATTTCCTCGATCAAGATTCCGCGATAGGTGATTTTGCGGCAGGGTATCAATGCAAGCCCGGCCACAAGCGCCTCCGTCTCCGCTCGTCTGTGAGTTTCAACAAGACCAACGGCAATGTCGATCCCATCCTCCTTTAGACGGTGCGCCTCAATGAGCATCTGGTAGGTCTTGCCCACACCAGCCGCATAGCCCAGATAGACCTTCAATCTGCCCCGCTGGGACCTGCGGATCAGACGCAGAAAACTGTCAGCGCGGGTGCCGCCGGTCATATCAGCCTCCTATCCTGTCGAGCGCCATGTTCACGATCAGCACATTTACCAGCGGTTCAGGCGTAAGGAAACCTCCTGTTCGTTTTGAATGCTCTGCAAGAATTTTCATCACATCGCTAACCTGCAACCCCCGGGCAGACGCAACTCTCTGCGCCTGGTACTCGGCTGCACGCAAAGTAACATGAGGGTCCATGCCGCTGCCGGACGCTGTCACAAGATCGGCGGGCACCTTCCTGTCACTGGAAACGCATAACTTTGCGATGATGCTCTCTGCCCGGGAATGAAGCTTCGGGCTGGTCGGAGATAAATTGCTCCCGCCTGTTGCCGAAGCGTTATATTCCACGGCCGAGGGTCTGGGCCAGAAGTATTCAGGACGGGAAAATTCCTGTGCAATGGTTTCACTTCCGACTATGACACCCTGTTCATTCCGGATCAGCGATCCGTTAGCCGAATACGGCGCAAAGAATTGACCGACCCCGAGAATCACCAGTGAATAGATAATACAGCAGATCGCCATGGATGCCAGCACAATCCGGGCCGATGTTGCGATCTGAGGCAAAAAGTCTATTTTTTCAATTTCATTATCCATGGTTCCTCCTAAAAAATGCCGGTTAAACTTAAAGCCATATCGATCAGTTTGATGCCTATGAAAGGAGTGACCACTCCCCCCAATCCGTAAACCAGAAGATTTCGCCGCAGTATGCCGTCCGCTCCCATGGGCCGGTATTTCACCCCCTTGATGGCAATAGGAATAAGAAGCGGTATGATGATCGCATTAAAAATGAGCGCTGAAAGAATTGCGCTCTGTGGCGTCGAAAGTTTCATGATGTTGAGAGCCGCCAGTTGTGGAATCGCCAGCACGAACATGGCCGGAATAATGGCAAAGTACTTGGCCACATCATTGGCAATTGAAAAGGTGGTCAAAGCGCCGCGTGTGATGAGCAACTGCTTCCCGATTTCGATGACCTCTATCAGTTTGGTCGGATCGCTGTCAAGGTCGACCATATTTCCGGCTTCCTTAGCAGCCTGGGTGCCTGAGTTCATGGCAACGCCGATATCAGCCTGGGCCAGCGCTGGCGCATCGTTGGTTCCATCCCCCATCATGGCGATGAGTCTCCCCCCACGCTGTTCCTTGCGTATGTACTCAAGCTTGTCTTCCGGCGTTGCCTCGGCAATGAAATCGTCAACTCCAGCCTGTTCAGCTATAGCGGCTGCGGTGAGCGGATTGTCACCCGTCACCATAACGACACGGAGACCCATTGCTCTGAGACGCTTAAACCGGTCCTGCATGCCCGGTTTTAAAATATCCGAAAGCGCAACAACCCCGAGAACGTTCTTTCTATCGGTTACGACAATAGGAGTGCTCCCCTGGCGGGCGATACCGTCCACGGTTTCCTGCAGCGTCGCGGGTATGTCGGCATTTTGTTTCAAGATGTAGGCTTTGACCGAGTCCGGAGCGCCTTTACGGTAAAATCGGCCGTCGGGGAGATCGATGCCGCTCATTCGTGACTGCGCGGTAAAAGGTATGACCTTGGCATCCGATGTTTCACGAGGCGACTTGAACCCAAGCCTCTCTTCTCCGAGCATTACTATTGACTTTCCTTCGGGAGTTTGATCTCCAAACGACGCGTACATTGCAGCCTCTGCCAGTCGCTCCCATGTCACCCCTGAAAGCGGGTAATACTCTGTCGCCTGGCGGTTTCCCATGGTGATAGTACCGGTTTTGTCCAGAAGCAAGGTATCAACGTCGCCTGCCAGTTCCACGGCTTTGCCGCTTTTTGCCAGTACATTTGCCGAAAGGGCGCGGTCCATTCCGGCAAGGCCGATTGCCGCCAGAAGAGCGCCTATGGTTGTTGGAATCAGGCAGACCAGCAGGGCGATCAAGGTCGGAATCGGCAGATTCACCGCATAATATCGGCCGATCGGCCATAAGGTGCCGGTTACCATGAGGAAGGCAAGAGTCATTCCTGCTAATGTAACTATCAATGCGAGTTCATTGGGTGTTTTTTGTCGGACAGATCCCTCCACCAGCGCTATCATGCGATCCAGAAACGATTCACCGGCGCCAACAGTGATGCGGACCGTAATCTGATCCGAGAGAACTCTCGTGCCTCCTGTAACCCCTGAGCGATCTCCGCCGGCCTCACGGATGACAGGGGCAGACTCTCCGGTAATTGCAGACTCGTCAACTGATGCGGCGCCCTCAATCACCTCGCCATCGCCAGGAATGATTTCACCTGCCGCCACCCGCACGATATCGCCTTCGCGGAGCTCGTCGGAGCCGGCCTGTTTTTCCGCCCCGTTGATCACTCTGCGGGCCATTGTCTTGCTTCGTGTCCGCTTAAGAGTATCCGCCTGCGCCTTACCACGAGCCTCGGCCATGGCTTCAGCGAAATTGGCGAAAAGAACTGTCAGCCACAGGATGATCGTAACAGCAAGGGTATATAAAAAAGTCCCGCTATTGTTGATCATATCCAGGACCAGCACTAATGTCGTAACGGCTGCGCCGATCTCGGTTATAAACATAACCGGGTTTCGCGCCATTACCCAGGGCTTTAACATGACCGCGGCGCGTTTCCCGGCTATTTTAATGAGATCTTTATCGAACAGGGAAGCTCGACGAGCTTTTCGACGATCGAGTTTTGCCTGTATATTTTCATTAATATGCTTGTTCATACAATATTCCTCTTTAATCGCTGCTCATGTGGTTACATCCCTGCCACAGACAGGTGCTCGGATATCGGCCCGAGAACGGCTACCGGAAGAAATAACAGGGCGCCGATGAGCACAACGCTCCCCAGGAGCACCAATCCGAACAGGAGTGTGTCAGTGTGTAAGGTACCGGCTGTCTCGGGTGCTGGTTTCTTGGCTGCCAGAGATCCGGCAATAGCCAGAGGGAAAATTATCGGAATGAAGCGGGCCAGCAGCATAACAATACCCGTAGCCACATTCCAGGGCACAGTGTTATCGCTGAGTCCCTCAAACCCCGATCCATTATTGGCCGCAGATGAGGTGAATTCGTACAGGATTTCGGAAAACCCATGGAAGCCGGGGTTGTTGACCGTCGAGGCGCCCCAAGGTGTCGCTGCAAAGAGCGCAGTTCCTGCAAGAATGAGCAAGGGATGGACAAGAATCGCCAGCAGGGCAAATTTCATCTCACGCGTCTCAACCCTGCGGCTCAGATATTCCGGTGTACGGCCGACCATCATGCCGCCGATAAATACACCAATGATAATGTACAGAAACATATTGATGAATCCGACACCAACTCCTCCGAATGTGATGTTGAACCACATTCCGACCATGGAAATGAGCCCGGCCATTGGATTTAAGCTGTCGTGCATGGCGTTTACCGAACCATTGCTCGAGCATGTTGTGAGCACGCTCCACGCAGCGCCGGCAGCCTCCCCGAAACGAAGCTCCTTTCCTTCCAGGTTGCCTGCGGATTCAATCGGCAGCCCGGCGAAAGCAGCCGTGGGAGCGCTTTCGAAATAGTTGGCAAACACCACCTTCGTAATCAACAGAGCCGCCATCACGGCAAACACCACGGCCGAGTGACGCATCCGCCCGGTAATCCGCCCAAACATCCAGACGCTGGCCATCGGCATCAATATGATGCAGACACATTCGATTATATTGGTGAAGAAGGTGGCATTTTCAAACGGGTGCGCCGAGTTGGATCCGAAAAAACCGCCGCCGTTGGTTCCCACCTGCTTGATCGCAACAAAGGCAGCAACCGGACCTCTCGAAATATTCTGCACCGCTCCTTCGAGTGTCGTCGCCACGGCTGCTCCTTGCAGCGTCATAACAACGCCGCCGAGCGCGAGAAGAATGGCTGCAATTGTTGCCGCGGGCAGCAGAACGAGAAAGGTGGCCCGCATAAGATCGCCATAAAAGTTCCCCAGCCGGGTTTTTCCCGCCAATCCCCTGGCAAGGGCCGTAAGCGCAGCGATGCCGGTGGCAGCCGACACAAATTGCAGCCACATCAAGCCGAAAAGCTGCGAGAAGTAGCTCATAGACGCCTCGCCCGAATAATGCTGGATATTGGTGTTTGTCACGAATGACGCCGCGATATTGAAAATAAGGCTCGGTTCTATGGCGCTCTTCTCATCAGGGTTTAACGGCAACACCTGCTGCATGGACAGAATGGAGTATACTACGATAAACATTATCGCATTGAACAAAAGCAGGGACAAGGCATATTGTTTCCATTTTTGTTCCCTTGCGATCATCCGGCCTCCAAGCCTCCGGAAGACCGATTCGATGCCCTGACGTAACCCGCCGTTTTTTTCAACTGGATTCATCGCCCATGTCATGGCCGTTGCAAGGGGCCATGACAACAGCATGGCGCTTCCGAGAATTAATGTGACAAATAAAATTGACATGATTTACCTCAACTATGTTAAAATCTTTCGGGATCAATTATGGCGTAAAGGAGATACACCACACATAGCAGCAGAACTGCTCCGGCTACGTATACCATGATAACCTCCTATATTTTATCGCAGAATAAGGTAAGCCAGCCCAGCATGACGAAAATAACCAGTCCGAAAATCAGATAAATTGCAGATATCATGAAGATGCTCCTTTCATGGGTCTTGTTGTATGCTGCGCGTTCGTCGCTTCACTGAGAGGCAGCGTGAAGTGAAAGATTGATCCCCTGCCGATTTCGCTTTCAACGCCGACGTTTCCGCCATGGGCGCTGACAATTTCTTTCACAATCGCAAGACCCAATCCAACTCCGGACTTCTCATCCTGCCCGGGCACACGGTAGAATTGCTCAAATATATGATCTATTGATTCCGATGGGATACCTTTTCCGGTATCTTCGACAAGAAAGGCCAACTTATTTGCTTCCACGAAAGCCCGAACCGTCACCGAACCGCCCGGTGATGTAAACCGGAGCGCATTCGAGATAAGATTTGCGAATACTTGGCGAATTTTTTCGGCGTCCGCCATAACTTCGGGCAAATCGTCCGGAACGGCATTCGCCATCGTCACGCCCTTGTCCCTGGCCTCCACGAGAAAAGGCTCTACGGCATCCCGGACAAGCGCCTGCGGCGATACAGGTTCGGGGGATACATGAGACTTTCCCGACTCTATCCGGTTGAGATCGAGCAAATCATCAAGGATGCCTACCAGTCTCTCACTATCGTCCCGGGCGGCAACGAGCAGTTCGGTCTGCTTTTCATTGAGAGTACCAACCCTCTCCTCCAGGAGGAGATGAATTGACATGCGAAGCGAGGTCAGCGGTGTTTTAAGCTGATGTGAAACCGTGGATACAACGCCACGCTTCAATTCCTGCTGCTCATGAACCTGCGTAACGTCCTTCAGAATCAATGCCACGCCGGTCGGATCTCGGCGTTCCGGGCCAACAGGTATTGGAACAACCATTGCCTGAAAGAAATATTCGCGGTTATCGACGAACTGCTGGACGTAACCGCTCTTAGGGTCACGCTCGATGATGCGATCCTCGTCCAGAGCTTTTCGAATCAAAGGAGGCAGCCATTCATGTCCAAGGTCGCCCACAAGGACTCCCGGTTTAAGGCCAAAATGCCGATCCGCTGTTTCTGTTGAGACCTCGACCTTCCCGTCCAGATCAAGCACTGCAACAGCTGCGGGAAGAGCTTTGAATACCTCTTCCGTCGCACGACGCGTTCGCATCAGGTTGATCCTGTCCTCTTTGCGAAACCGCCTCAGCGAAGCCGTCATCTCGTTAAAGGATTCCGAAAGACGGCCTATCTCGTCTCTGGAACCCGCTTTCAACACGAGGTCGAGGTTTCCGCGTCGGATTTCGTTCGTCGATTCAATCAGCCGATTGATGGGGTGCAGAATCCATCTGTGTGCAAGATAGCTGAACAGAAGCGCCAGGAACGCTGAGACCATAATCGCCATTAACACGCGGCGATGAGCGGCATCAGCGAGGCGTCGGGCAGCGTTGTTCGCCTCATTCATGTTCGCTTGGTTCATGAGCAAGATTTTCTGGGCTACATCCTTAATCTCCCGGAATAGAGGCTGCAGTCTGGAAAAATAGTCGGCCTGTCGCGCCTCAGAAGAGCGGGTGATCTGTGTCACAAACGGCATTGCCTTGGTGTAATTATCGAACAGAGTTCTTATCTGCTCCGCCCTCTCCCGTTCACCAGGAAGCGTGATATTACCGAGTCCAACATCCAGCGCGGCACGAAACTTGGATGTGTATTCCTCAATCAGACGATTCCCCTCCACACCGTTGCCGGCGAGAGTGAATAGGATGCCGCTGTCAATTCTCTCCAGGGATTCCTTCATTTCCTGACAAGCCACCACGCTACGGTAATTTTCTTTGAGTATCACATCGATGGCCTGGCCGAGGTCATCGATCTGCGCCATGGTTAGCATGCCAATAGCAGCGACAACCGCAAGCAGCCCGCCAAATGCCAACATGAGTTTCTGTCTAATTCCGATCATAAGTTTTACCTCCACCCGATTAATAAGCACACAGCGTGCCAGACGCCTGATAACTGTTATATCAATGAGATATGGGTATCTCGCAAGGCAAGCACCTTGTGATAGACAAGGATAACCCTAAAATGGCCTTGCAAAATACAAGGTCATGGGAAGACGAAGAAAAAAGCTTGATCAGATGCCGTATTGTTTTCGTTTGCGCCAGAGGGTGGCTTGATCGATGCCGAGAATATCGGCCGCTTCCTGGAGAGATTTTGTGGAGGTGATGACGCGACGTATATGGTTCTCCTCGATCGCTTCCAAAGAGACATGATCTCCCATTTGGACAGGAATAATGTGCGGGGAAATTGAAGCCGGGAGATGTTCAATCCCGACGAGCTCAGACTTACACAGGATGGCGGCCCGCTCGACCACATTACGCAGTTCCCGGATATTCCCCGGCCAGGAGTAATCCCGCAATGCGTTCATGGCTTCGTCGCTGAAGCCTCTGAAGACCTTGTGATTCTGCGCGCTGAAGAAGCCCAACATCTCTTTTGCCAGGCTCTCCACGTCGTCAGGGCAATCGGCCAGTGAAGGCAAGTCAATCTGGATGACATTCAGCCGATAGTACAGGTCTTCCCGGAAACGCCCTTCCTTTACAGCCTTATCCAGATCCGTATTCGTGGCGGTAATGATTCGGATATCGGCCTTTCTCGTCCGCTGATCGCCCACGCGCTCGTATTCACGATCCTGGATGAAACGAAGGAGCTTGGGTTGAATCGACAGAGGCAAATCGCCGATTTCGTCCAGGAATAGAGTTCCTCCTTCGCAAGCGGCAACACGGCCGGGATTGTCGCGGAGCGCCCCGGTGAAGGCTCCTTTCACGTGACCAAAAAGCTCGCTTTCCAGCAGTTCAGGGCTCAGGGTTGGGCAGGAAATAATGCCAAGCGGCTTATCAGCCCGACGGCTCCAACCATGAATGGCACGGGCCAGCACTGTTTTGCCCGTGCCGCTGGGCCCTCGGAGCAAAACAACCGCCTCTGATGGAGCCGCTTGCCGGGCAAGCTCTATGGCTCGCTGCATGCCAGGATGTTGGGAAGTGAACGACACCTCGGGATGTAGCCGCTCCAAATCCTCTTTCAAGGTGGCAATGTGTTGCTCCATACTACGAAACGTTGACACTCTGTCGGTAACGAGTTCCACCTGCCCGGGGGTGAAGGGCTTAGGGATGTAATCGGTCGCCCCTCGCCGCATAGCTTCCACGGCGGTGTCGACCGAGGCGTAGGCCGTAATCACCACGATCTTGATCCAGGGGCATGCGCCAAGGAGAGAGGGGATCAAGTCGAGGCCGTTTTCTGTTCCCAACCGCAAATCCACAAACGACAAGTCAAACACCTGCCGATCCGCTTCAGCCCGTGCATCTTTCGCGTTGCTGACGGCAGTCACCCGATGACCACGCGATTCCAAACAGACCGAGAGCGTCCTGCGGATGTTGGCCTCATCGTCCACTATGAGAATATTAAGATTGGATATTCTGTTCCTATTATTCGCTGTCATTGTCTCTTACATTCCAAGTCCATCGCACAAACAGCTTAACTCCTGATTCATGTTAATTTGAGGCCGGTCTTTGCCTTCATTATACGCGCGGAACAACACTCACCTTCAGCATAACATCGCCGTATCCAAGACACTCCACACCGACGTCCGGACACCTCACATACCGCATGAAGTGAAAGTCTTTCGGGTCATGGCCTTCGCTCAGTCGTTCGTTTATCTGTGCGACGGGAATAACAAGCTGGGCAACAAGATATACGCACATTTTTTTCGGGCACAGTTTGGTCAGCAAATTACCGTCAATATCGAGAAAAAGTCTCTGGCCTTCCACATGGCCGGAGTTACAATTGCGGGATTTCACAACCTCTGCTTCTATGGTGTAAAGAGGCGCTGATTCGGCAAGGCGTTTCAAATGCCTTATCCTGTGCCCGCCTTCATAAAATTTTTCCATTTCCGCATCAGTATATCCAACCCTCTTACCATACTTTTTTATTATCTCATCTGCCATCGGAGGATCTCCTTTTTATATCAGTTGTGCGTTGGCCATAGATAGTTGATGCCAAAGCTTATCCTCTTCCCAGTGCTTCGCTCACCTTTGCGGCTAGTTCTTTTATGGAAAACGGCTTTTGGAGAAAGTTGACGCTTTTATCTAAGATTCCGCGTTGGGCGATCACGTTTGCAGTATGCCCGGACATGAACAGATATTTCATATCCGGCCTTATGGTGCAGATCCGTTTTTGAAGATCCCGCCCGCTCATCTCCGGCATAATTACGTCTGTCAACATCAGATGAATCTCACCTGCGTGCTCCCCGGCCAATCGGATCGCCTCTCCCGGTGTACAGGACATAAGCACTGTATAACCAAGTTCTTCGAGCATAATCTTAGCCATTTTCAGGAGTGCCTCATCATCTTCAACCAGCAGCACCGTCTCTGTGCCTGTCAGAGGTTCTGTCTGCAGCCTTGGTTCGTCAATTATAATCCCCTCTTTTCCATGCATAGGAATGAAGATCTTGAATGCTGTGCCCTTTCCGGGCTCGCTGTAAACATCGATAAACCCTTTGTTCTGCTTAACAATACCATAAACAGTGGCAAGTCCCAAACCTGTCCCCTTTCCTAACTCCTTTGTGGTGAAAAAAGGCTCAAAAATTTTCCCCAGCGTATCTTTGTCCATGCCGCAGCCGTTGTCGCTGACCGCAAGCATTATATAATGTCCGGGTTCGGCGCCAGCATGCTTGGCGCAATACGCCATATCAAATATAGCCTTGCCCGTTTCGATTGTAATTTTACCGACTCCGGAGATCGAGTCACGCGCGTTTATAGTCAGGTTGGCAACAATCTGGTTAACCTGAGCTGGATCCATCTTTATAAGCCAAAGATTTGGGGCTGGCATCCAGAGCAGATCGATATCTTCACCGATCAGCTTCCGAAGCATATTTAGCATTCCGGCTACGGTATCATTTAAGTCCAGCAATTTCGGGGTAATCGTCTGCTTCCGGGCAAATGCCAGAAGCTGCCTTACCAGATCCGCGGAGTGTTTTCCGGCAGAGGCGATTTCCTGAATGTCTGCATGAAGCGGGCTGGATTTATCGATCTTTGTCAGTGCCATCTGGGAATACCCGAGTATAATGTTAAGCATGTTATTAAAATCGTGCGCCACACCACCAGCCAGCTGTCCTATGGCTTCCATCTTCTGTGACTGCATTAGTTGAGTCTGGAGCCGAATTCTTTCTTCCTCTGCCAGTTTGTGTTCGGTGACATCGCGAATCACCTCGATAGCTCCGGTGCGGGTACCGTATCGATCGTAGAGCGGGGCCGCAACACCCCAAAGATGAGCGCCCCGGCCCCCATTCAGACGCTGCATAAAAGACTCGGCGTAGATCGACGGACCCGAACGCTTGATGTATTTATAGAACTTCTCCCTCTCTTCATCAGGAAGATCGAGGAGATCTATCAGGATGGGGCAGGGTTCTCCAAAGAAAGGCACTGCGTACGCGTACCCTCCCTTACCGAGCAACTCATCTCTTTTCACGCCTGTCATCTCCTCAGCAGCTCGGTTCCAGGCAACAACCCTCCGCTCGGAATCAATGACAAAGGTGGCGTCCGGCAGAAAATCGATGATGTCAATCAGATACTGGCGTTCAGCCATCAGCGCTTCTTCAGCCCGCTTACGTATGGTGATATCTTCCAGCAGCGCTAAAACGTAATCCAAAGAGCCATCGGGAAGTCTCACACAACCTACAGAGAGGTTGGTGAAAATCACGGCACCATCCTTCCGGATGAACCTCTTCTCTAGGGAATACTCTTCAATCTCGCCGGGAAGAAGCCGGTCGAACTGAGCCACATCAGCAGCAAGATCCTCCGGATGCGTCAACTCCGCCCAGGTCAGACGGAACAATTCTTCAGGTGAATAGCCAAGCATACGGCTCAGCTTGTCGTTTACCTGCAGCCACCCCTTTTCCGGCGAAGTTATCGCCATGCCGACAAGCTGACGCTCGAAAAAGAGGCGCATCCGCTCCTCACTTCTTTTGAGCTTTTCTTCGGCTTGCTTACGCGCGGTAACATCACGCGTAATTCCTATAATTCCGATTGGTTTACCATCGTCCGACCAGAGAAAAACAGCGGAAATCTCGGCCCAAAAAGAGGAACCGTCCTTACGCAGTTCTTCCGAATCATAAGTGCGAATCAAATTATGGTCATACTGCGGCGCTTTCGATTTCATAAGAACTTCTTCGATGCTTGCCGCATCTTTTACAGCTTGTTGCGGGGTAACAACATCCCTGTAGTTGAGTTTAAGCCACTCCTCTACAGTCCAGCCGTGAGTGCGCTCTACGGCTGAATTGACATAAGAAAACCGGCCCGTTAAATCCATGATCCAAATTACGTCAGGAACACATCGGGCAATCTGAAGATATCGCTCCTCGCTTTCCCTAAGCGCCTTTTCGATTTTTTGCTGCTCCTGATTCTTCAGGTTAATCTTGCCTGCCATATCGTTGAAGAGGTTAACCAGGATGTTGACATCACGGTATGGAGTCGGATCAATCAGTGTCTTGTAATTCCCCTCAGCAATATTCCGGATCGCCTGGACAATATTACTAAATGGCCGTCTTACCTTTCGGGTAATAAGATACCGGTTGGCCACAAAATTGGCCAGAAGCACCGAAATAATTATTACAAGGAAGATTACCACAAAACGTGCCTGTGTGCGGATGATCTCCTCATCGCTGAACGTAATAGTGATTTTTCCCAGCGACAATCCTTTCCGGCGGATGCTCCTGGAAATCTTCGGAATCTTCAGGGAGTCTTTGCCGGTAGTTTTGGAGAGCAGTATGCCGTTAGCCGTCGACTCAAGGATTATCCCGGAGATTTTTCCAGAGGAGAGGAAGGTCTCGGCAATGCGCACCGCCTGTTCGTCGTCTACCACATAAAGCGGGTGTTCCAGAAATGCCTCCATCTCGTTGGCAGTGGCTAAAGAACGGGCCCTGAGATCCACGAGCATTTTATAGGAAACAATATAAAGGGAGACTCCCACCATTAAGATAACGATAACCATAGAAATGAGAATTATGAAAAATTGGATCTCGTTTAATAAGCTCCGGGATTTTGTTTCCATTGCACTACCTGTATTCCTTGATAATTTTGTCGATGGAGCCATCGGTCATTAATCGGCGAAGCGCCTGTTCAATCTCCTGCGCTAAATCCATCGCCCCGGATTTCCGGGACAGGGCAATAAACAGCTCGGTTTTGTTCGGCGGTTGATAAGTCGTTGGTTCCAGAACATCCCGGTATCCAAGGCGGGCAACATCGTAGGAAATGTTCGGGTCGGTTCCGATAGTTATATTGATCCTTCCAAGAGCCAGAATCTGCAACAGCTGGACTTCCGTGGAAATACCAACCTTGTTAATTTTGGAATCCGAATTGAAAGGCTCAAAGTATGCGGAATTCAATGAATATCCGACGGATGGGCCATAGAGGTCCTCATAAGATTTAATCAGCTTCCCTTTTCCTTTTTGGGTATAAAAAACCGGACGAACAGAATAATAACTAACCGGGATATAATGCATAAAAGTTTCCCTTTCGGGGGTAAAAGCTGTGCCTGTTACCATATCAGCCTGACCGTTCCGCATCAGTTCCAGCGCCCTGGCCCATGGATGACGTTGAATTTCAATTGTGATTCCAAGTGTTTCAGAAAGTTTATTGGTTATATCTATATCTATTCCCCGGAATCCGGATGGGCTGTTTACATCATTCATTCTGAATGGCGGCCATTGTTCGGTTACCATGATTAACCGCTTATTTTGACCAAAACTTACAGCAGGAAGGACAAGAAGGAAGATCAGGGCAAATTCCAGCACAGTAAAAAAGGATCTCAATGGTGGTTTAGTTATCATTGGATGCTTCCTTTTGCATTATTGACGGGAGAATTATAAGTGCTGATAAATTCGACTTTTTCTGTTTTAATATCATAATACATTCGGACAGTAAACCTTATTTGTTATGAGAATATAGTTTTGTTTATGCCATCCTGTATCGTTTATTAAACTAATATCCCACTGTTTGACATAAAATTTCGGCCATAAAAATTATTGACAAAAAGACAAACTCCGTATAAATATGTTTTAAAATATTTTTTGGATGGAAAATTTTATGAATAAACTTTTCGACAATACAATCGGAGAATACGGAATCAGGGTTTGGTGTTGGCGGGCCTATATCCAGGGACTTGCCGGCAGAACCTTATTAAGATAATATAATGATAAAAAAATAAAAGGATAGCGGGCAAATCTTTTTTAATGCCCGCGGTCCTTTCTTGCTTTTAAAAGGGTCGTGGAAAAATCCGCGGCCCTTTTTTTATGGCAACTTATTAAAATGCGACATTTTATTAACTTGAAGTCATTTCAAAACCTTGTATCAGGTTTGAGAGCAAGGCGCAAGCCGATGAAAAAGCGCAGCATACACGGTAGTATGTGAGAATTTTGAAGAGGCTTGCAACACGGCTATCAGACCTCAGACGGGGTTTTGAAATGACTTCTAAGATCACGAAGAGGAAAAAATTTCCATGCTCCTGAATCAATTTCCGGATAAAAATGAATTTTGCAGGCTTGCTGAAAAAAGCAATGTCGTGCCTCTTTGCATAGAGATACTGGCCGATACCGAAACTCCTGTTTCATTACTGCACAAATTTTATGACGGCAAAGGACCGGTTTTTCTTTTTGAAAGTGTTGAAGGCGGCGAAAGGTGGGGGAGATACAGTTTTCTCGGCACATCCGCCCGGAAACATATCCTTGTATTCCAAAAGCACGTCGAAGTCAGAAAAAACGGAACTGTTGAAAAAATTCCCCATGAAGGAAAACCGCTTGATGTTTTAAAAGATCTCATGAAGGATTACCGGCCTGCATCATTGCCCGGCCTTCCCCGTTTCTGGGGCGGAATGGTGGGTTATCTCACATACGAGATGGTTTCATTTTTCGAGCCTGTCCCGTGCATAATAGATGAAAATAAACCGCTTGCGCATTTTATCATACCTGATGAGGTGATAATATTCGACAACATCCGCAACACTCTTCTTGCGATAAGCATATCCTTTACTGATGATGAAAATGATCATGATAAATCTTATGGAACATCGAAGGTCCGGATTGATGCAATGCTTGAAAAGATGAAAAAAAATGTTTCCTTTAACCATACAACCCCGTCCGGCGGCGGACTTTCCCTTTATGCGAAGCAGAAGCCTGAACTTTTTCTGGAACATGTCCGCAGGACAAAAGAATATATCAAGGCCGGGGATATTATCCAGGCAGTCATATCCCAGCCCTTCATATGCGATGATGCTCCTGACCTGTGGGTCCTTTACCGGGCGCAGAGATACATAAATCCTTCTCCATACCTTTTTTTCATGCACATGAATGAAACAGCTCTGGTAGGATCTTCTCCGGAAACAATGGTGAGGCTTGAAAACAGGGTAGCAACCCTTCGCCCCATAGCAGGAACGCGCAAAAGGGGAAACAGCGAGCAGGAAGACAGGGCTCTTGCCGACGAGCTTCTCTCGGATGAAAAAGAACGGGCGGAGCACCTGATGCTAGTTGATCTCGGAAGAAACGATCTTGGAAGGGTTGCTGAAACAGGCACCGTCCAGGTAACCGATCTCATGATCGTTGAACGCTATTCACATGTAATGCATCTTGTTTCAAGCATAACCTGCGATCTTGAAGAGAAATTCGACGCGTGGGATCTGCTTGCGGCGACTTTTCCGGCAGGCACCCTCTCCGGCGCACCAAAAGTGAGAGCCATGGAGATAATATCGGAACTTGAAAAGGAGCCGAGAGGCCCGTACGGCGGGGCAGTGGGGTATATTTCCTTTAACGGAAACATGGATATGGCGATCACAATAAGAACAGCCTGCGTCGAAAGCGGAAAGCTGACGGTGAGGGCCGGGGCAGGAATAGTGGCGGATTCAGTCCCGGAACATGAGCTGGCCGAAACTGTAAACAAGGCAATGGCAATACAAAAAGCCCTTCAGCTCATGCACAGAGAGCTTTAGTAACTTACATTTGTCAGTGCTGGATATGGGCTTATGCGTACTGCCGGAAAATTATGAAAAAACATAATCAACGCCCCCGGATGGTCGACAAAGATCTGGACAGGCAGAGACGAAACACGGCTTCGTGAGCATTTATCCATTATGGGCTGTCTGGATCTAATGGATGCGGATCTGCTGCCGTTGCAGAAAAAGGATAAAGATTCCGGCAGTACGCATAAGCCCATATCCAGCACCGACCTTTAACGGAGGATCAGAAATGATTTTGATGATAGATAATTTCGATTCATTCACGTACAACCTCGTCCAGTATCTGAAACAGCTTGGCGCAGCTGTCACGGTCGTCCGGAATAATGCGGCATCATTGAGTGATATTATAGCTATGGAACCATCAGGGATAGTTATTTCTCCCGGCCCGGGTCGTCCTGAGTCGGCAGGCATATCAATTCCCGTCATAAAATATTTTTCCGGCAAGATACCCGTCCTTGGCGTCTGCCTCGGCCACCAGGCGATAGCAACTGTTTTCGGAGGATCGGTCGTTTCCGCTAAAACACTCATGCACGGAAAGGTCTCGCAGGTAACCTCCGACGGAAAAACAATCTATAAAGGAATCCCAAATCCATTTAACGCCATGCGCTATCACTCCCTTGCGGTATCGCGGGATAATTTCCCCGCATCACTTGAAATAAGCTCCGAATCAGAAGAGGGTGAAATAATGGGAATAAGGCACCACAGCCACCAGACAGAAGGAGTACAGTTTCACCCCGAATCGATAATGACCTCTGTCGGAAAGCGGCTGCTTAGAAATTTTTTGAATGGAATAGAGAGGCGTGAGGCGGAAGGCCAGAGGGAAAAACCAGTGATCAGTTATCGATGATCGGTAATCAGTTGCTGGAAACCGCGATTTACGATCAACGAATAACGATCCACGAACTTCGATATTCGATGTCCGATGTTCTTAAAGAGAGGATACAGCCATGTTTAGAGAAAATTTAAAGAAGATGATAGCAAGAAAAGACCTTTCGGAAATCGAAATGGCTCAGATGATAGCCGACATTTTTTTAGGAGAAATCACCGACGCCCAGGTAGGCGCTTTCATGGCAGCCCTTGCCACGAAGGGAGAGACTTTTGAGGAACTGGCAGGAGCGGCTTCCGCAATGCGAAAAAAAGCGCGGCGTATACAGACATCGGCAAAGATTGTCGTCGATACCTGCGGCACAGGCGGAGACGGAGCCAAATCTTTCAACATTTCAACAACTGCCGCCTTTGTTGTTGCCGGCTGCGGTGTCACAGTCGCAAAACACGGCAACCGCTCCGTTTCGAGCCAGTGCGGAAGCGCCGACCTTCTAGAAGCTCTCGGCGTCAAGCTCGACACCGCTCCCGAGATCGTCGAGGAAGCCGTCCGTGAAACCGGAATAGGATTCCTTTTTGCGCCGCTTTATCACGGAGCCATGAAATATGCGGCAAAGGCAAGAAAGGAGATAGGCATAAGAAGCATATTCAATATGCTCGGCCCCCTTACAAATCCGGCGTCGGCAAACTGCCAGCTTCTTGGCGTTTATGCTCCCGAACTGACCGAGATGTTCGCCCAGGCTTTACGCATTTTAAGCGTAAAAAGAGCCTTTGTAGTTCACGGGCATGACGGGCTTGATGAAATCTCGGTCTGTGCTCCGACGAGAATTTCTGAATTAAACGACGGCATGATACGCACCTATGATATTAATCCGGAACAGTTTTTCGGTGAAACAGCCAAAGCAGGAGATCTTGCGGGAGGAAATCCGGCCGATAATGCCGAAATCACAAGAAGTATTTTAAACGGCGAAAAAAGCCCAAAGAGAAACATAATACTTATAAACGCATCTGCAGCGCTTGTGGCAGCCGGCAAAGCGCAGAACCTGAAGGAAGGCGTAACTCTTGCTGAAGCTTCTATAGACTCACAGGCAGCCTTAAAAAAACTTGATTCACTTATAAAATTCACGCAGGAAAACGGGTAATGGATTTTTTAGCAAAAATAGTCGAAAATAAAAAAAGCGAGATCGGGGAAAGAAAAAAACTATTCTCCGAAAGCCTTTTGCGTGATGAAGCAACAAAGTTCAAAAGACGCCCTTTCATTAATAAATTATCAAAACCCGGACCATCCGGAATAAACATAATAGCAGAAATCAAACGGGCTTCTCCTTCAAAGGGCTCATTACGTCCTGATCTTGATCCGGCGGAATATGCCGCGGAATATGAAAAAGGAGGAGCCGCTGCCATATCCGTTTTAACTGATAAATCCTTTTTCATGGCAAAGCCGGATGATTTAATCAGGGCAAGGAATGCATCAACTCTTCCCGTGTTGAGAAAAGATTTCATAATTTCATCTTACCAGATTTATGAAACATCGGCCATGGGGGCGGATGCGCTTCTTCTTATTGCAAGGATTCTGTCGAAAGAGCAGATTAAGAACTATCTTGCTCTTTGCGGCGAAATTGGAATCGATGTGCTTGTGGAAGTACACTCCGGGAAAGACCTTCAAACGGCATCGGATGCGGGCGCCCGGCTTATAGGAATTAACAACCGGAACCTGAGCTCCTTTGAAACTGATACAGAAAATGCCGTGCGCATCTCCGGACTTCTTAATCCCGGGCAGATCGCAGTTGCGGCAAGCGGAATAACGGGACGACCGGATATAGAGAAAAACCTTTCTTCAGGTATTTATAATTTTCTGATTGGAGAAAGCATTGTAAGATCCGGCAATCCGGCGGAATTTATAAAATCTCTTACAGTTAAAGGAACTTGATGATCTCGTAAAAATTTGCTTTCGTTTCGGTTCATAAAACCACGAGGTACACAATTTTTTCCTTCTTCGTGTTCTTCGTACCCTTAGTGGTAAAAATAAAGGTCATAAAACAGTGTGCTTAAAAAATACCCCACAAGTTAAGATATGCGGCCTAACGGAAATCGATGCTGCCGTTAAATGCGCGGAGCTCGGCGCGGATGCCATAGGGATTGTTTTTCATTCCAAAAGCCCGAGATTCGTGAGAGACGAACGGGCCCGTGAAATATGTCTCGCCCTTCCGGAAAGAGTTAAAAGAGTCGGGGTTTTTGTCGATGCAACATTCACATCGATAATGCAAAAAATCGAAAGATGCGGCATAAATGCGGTTCAGCTTCACGGGAATGAGCATCCGCAGCTTGCTGAAGAACTGATTAAGGAAGGCTTTGTTGTCATAAAAGCGCTTTTTCTTGAAAGAAAACCATCTTTTGAAGATGCGGTAAAATATCAGGCATCGGCATTTTTGACCGAATGTGGAAAAGGAACTCTTCCGGGAGGAAACGCATTATCATGGGAGTGGGAAAAGGCAAAAATTATAAGCGATCAATATCCGCTCATTCTTGCAGGGGGTCTTACCCCTGAAAATGTCTTTCGCGCTGTATCTCTTTGTCTTCCGGACGCTGTTGATGTCAGCTCCGGCGTGGAGTTCTCTCCTGGAATCAAGGATATTGAAAGAGTGAAACTGTTTATCATGAACGTGTCCGAATCTTCACACGCTAAAAGACCATGGAGGATTTTTTGATGACAAAAAAATTAAAAACCGGCCTCTATCCGGATTTAAACGGCCATTTCGGCCCTTACGGAGGACGCTATGTAGGAGAAACCCTCATGCCTGCCCTTCTTGAGCTTGAAGAAGCTTACGGCAGATTTTCATCAGACAAAAAATTTAATAAGGCACTCGATCATCTTCTGGAAAAGTACGCCGGCCGCCCAACCCCTCTTTTTCATGCAAAAAGGTTGAGCGAACATTTAAATGGCGCATCCATATTTTTAAAACGGGAAGATCTCGCCCATACAGGGGCTCATAAGATCAACAACACCCTCGGCCAGGCTCTTCTTGCCAAATGGATGGGGAAAAAGAAGGTAATAGCAGAGACAGGCGCGGGACAGCACGGAGTAGCGACTGCCACTGCGGCGGCTCTTTTCGGAATGGAATGCCGCATATTCATGGGGACCGAAGACATAAAAAGGCAGGCTCCTAATGTTTTGCGCATGGAACTTCTTGGAGCAAAGGTCGTACCTGTTGAATCAGGGACAGGCACGTTGAAGGATGCCATGAATGAAGCCCTGCGCTACTGGGTTGGAGCCGTAACAGACACCTTTTATATAATCGGTTCGGTAGCCGGACCGCATCCGTATCCTTTGATGGTGCGCGATTTTCAGAAAATCATCGGAATAGAGGCAAGAAAACAGATTGTCGAAATTACCGGACGTCTTCCCGATATGCTGATCGCCTGCGTGGGCGGGGGAAGCAACGCTATGGGACTTTTTTATCCTTTCATGAACGACCCTGTTGAAATGACCGGGGTCGAGGCCGCCGGAAAAGGCATTCCTTCCGGCAAACACGCCGCAACACTGGGAGCAGGTTCTGTAGGTGTGCTTCACGGGTCTAAATCATATGTTCTCCAAGACAAAGAAGGGCAGATACTTGAAGCCCATTCGATATCAGCCGGACTCGACTATCCGGGTGTCGGCCCCGAACACTCTCTTCTGAAAGATTTGAAGAGGGCGGAATATGTGTCTATTGATGATGATAACGCTCTCAACGCATTTAAAATGCTCTGCAGGCTGGAAGGCATAATACCCGCTCTCGAAAGCTCCCATGCTGTGGCATACGCTATGGAACAGGCGCCCCGGATGAAGAAGGATAAGATTATAATCGTCAATCTTTCCGGAAGAGGAGACAAGGATCTCGGGATTGTTTCGCCGCATCTTTAAAAAGAGGCAAAGCCCCAGAGGCACAAAGTAAAAAAAGGGTTCAGGGATCAGGGACCAGTAGTCAGTAAATAGCAACCAGAAACCACGATTTACGATCAACGAATAACGATCCACGAACTTCGATATTCGATGTACGATATTCACTGTTCGCTGTTTGATATTCGATATTCTACCAATGGAGAACAAATTAACAATGAAAACAAAAAGAATTGAAAAAACTTTCGCCGATTTAAAACGGAAAAAACAAAAAGCGCTTGTCGGATTTCTTTCAGCAGGAGACCCTGATATTAAAACCTCGCTTAAAATAATCGAATCTATGTGCAAAGCTGGAATAGACATCATGGAGCTGGGAATTCCGTTTTCGGATCCTACGGCAGACGGGCCTGTAATTCAGAGATCATCCGCAAGAGCTCTTAAAAATGGTGTTAACATCAATACGGTTCTTGAAATGACAAGAAAAATCAGGGCGTTTTCAGATATTCCGGTTATCCTTTTCACCTACTACAATCCGATCTATTCCTACGGAGCGGAAGCATTCTATAATGACGCCCTGTCAGCGGATGCTGACGGAACTCTCGTGGTGGATCTCCCGCCTGAAGAATCGGATGAAATGACCTCCAGGTGGCCCGGAAACGAACTTGCGCTCATACGCCTTGTGGCTCCCACAACACCTCCCGAAAGGATGAAAAAAATAGCATCAACCGCATCAGGATTCATATATCTTGTTTCAAAAACAGGGGTAACCGGAAGCGACGGATTGAATACGGAGGATATTGCCGTTCATGCAAAGATTTTACGCTCAGTCACAGATCTTCCAGTATGCGTCGGCTTTGGAATCAGTACCCCTGAAGATGTTAAAAGAATAGCGCCCCATGCGGACGGGATAGTTATCGGAAGCGCTTTTGAGCGCATAATAGAGGAAAACCCCTGCAATCCCGGTATAAATGAAATCCTGGGAGAATATGTAAGCAGGCTTAAAATGGCTACATGGCTGAAGCCGTAAGCGCCCTACTTCTTCCACCCGCCGATAAGATGCATGTGAAGATGGAAGCATGACCTGGCAGCTAATTCCCAATTCCTGACTGATGGCGCCTGATTCCTATTCTCGTTCCAATGCCTCGCTCACACCCGAGGCCAGATCAACGAAGCATGGATGCTGTTTCGGTTCAATAAAGTTGTTTTTAATAAAAATATTAAGATAATTTCAAATCCTACCGATAATGTAATAGTGGTGGTATCGTAAAAAGTCCGGATTCCCTTTTTTTTTGACTTTCACGAGCCGATCAATAGTAAATAAAAATATTCCGATTTTCCTTTTTTAATGATGTTCAGAGTTACCTGCAACGATGGAGACGCCATCTATGAAAATCGATACTTTTGCAATTGCAATGACCAGCCAGCGAAAGTCAAGCGAAGTCTATACCAAAAATGAATCTTTACGCGTTTGGGTCGATGAAAAAAATAAAAGCAATTCCAATACAGAACCTGCAAATATATTAAAAAACCTTATACATCTTTCCCAAAAGGCAATGTGCTGCTCAAAAGATACGTCGGCACAGGAAGTTGAAAGTCCTGAAGAAGTTGCTCTTTTTGACATACCCGAAAAAGAAAAACAAAAAATACGTCTTATTGAAAAGATATTAGAAGCATTGACCGGTAAACACATCAAAATAAGAATACCCGAGAGAACTGCTGCTAAAAAGGAAAATGTTGATTTACCTTCCTCAAATGAACAAACATTTTCCGCGCAGGTCGGACAACCGGAACGTCAGGGATGGGGTCTTGTCTGTGAAAATCATGAATCCTATCAGGAGACGGAGAAAATATCTTTTACTGCCGCAGGTATTATTAAAACAGCTGATGGGGAAAATATTAACTTTGAAACACAATTAAACATGAGCCGGCAATTTATTACCGAGAATCATATCTCAATCAGGGCCGGAGATGGTCTTTTTGTCGATCCACTCGTAATTAATTACTCAGGTATGGCCGCAGAATTAACGGAAAGCAAGTTCAGTTTTGACTTAGATTCCAATGGAACAGAAGATCAGATTTCTTTTGTATCTTCCGGAAATGGATTTCTCGCCGCCGATACAAATAGAGATGGAATAATTAATAACGGAACCGAGCTTTTCGGACCCCAAACCGGTAATGGTTTTAACGAATTAGCACAGTTTGATGACGATAATAATAAATGGATTGATGAGAGCGACTCTATTTTCAACAAATTACGCATCTGGACAAAAGATGAAAATGGAAACGATAACCTGTTTGCTTTAGGTCAGGTTGGAATTGGCGCTATTTATCTCGGAAATATCGAAACTGACTTTACCATCAAAAATCAGGTAAATGAATCACTTGGACAGATTCAAAAAACCGGAATTTTCATTAAAGAAAACGGAATTGCCGGCACTATTCAACAAATAGACCTGATTGTTTAATTTGTCTCCATCCGGAAACAAAGTCTCAACCCCGATAAACGGGGCTCTTTTCAGTACCCCCTTGATGGGGAAAAAACGCAGGGAATAATCTCTTGCTTATTAAAATCTTCTCACTTAAGATTAAAGGTAATAATCTCAGTTTTTGTTTTTCGAAAGTCTGATCTGTTAATTAGTGTCCATCCGGAAACCAAGCTCGGACACAGTTAAGTTTTCAATTCGGAAATAGGCAATTTTGGGCAAGCTCAAGGAAAACAAGGGATTGCGCTTAAGACATACGCATAGTATGTCGCACAAGAAATCCCGCGGATTGACACTTTAGATCGCTCAAAAGGGGCATTGCCGGGTGGAAACTAATTAAGCTCCGCATGATTTCATTCCTGCTGGTTTGTCAGCTCCCCGGAGAAAATTGGTGTGAGGAATTTACATGCTTAGCGAAAGGGAATAACCGATGGAAAAGGGAAAAAGGAAACGTACAAGGGTTCCCGTTGGTTTTGAAGCAACAATTTCCGTAGGGGAAAAAGCAATTAAGGTCAACACCTTGAATATAAGTTTAAACGGAATGCTCTGCAACACAAACAGTCGGTTCCAGGCAGGTGACCAATGCAGAGTTACACTTACCCTTGATCCAATGGTAAAGATAAGTATAGAAGGCGGAATATCGAGAATTACCCTTTCTGACATGGCCATTGCCTTCTACTCCATGAACGAGGATAGTTTTTTCCACTTGAAAAAAATTGTGGAATATAATTATGGTGACGTCGATGAAATCAACAAGGAAATAATTATCAATAAAAAAGCGAGATGAGCGCTGAGCATTAAGAATAATCGGCACAAAATTAAATCTGTGAACTGCAGACTATGGCGGACAAAAGAAAATATGAAAGATTTGAGCTGAAGATTCCATCCAGGATTGAAATTTCAACTCAAAAGGGAGAAGTAGAAATACTTGACATTGAAACTAATAGTTTGTCGGCGGGAGGCATATTTTTCAAGTGTGGAAAAACACTCCCAGAAGGTTCTCAGATTAAAATGGAGATAGCCCTTCATTTTGAAGAACTGAAGACTCCTGCAGATCCGGATGGCACTATGGTTATAACCGCCTCTGGGCATGTCCTGAGATCCGGGCATGAAGGAGTGGCGATCTGTTTTAATGAGGATTTCGATATTTCTACAACTTTAAATATCCTTCGGGATAAAAAATAATAACGGTATGGCTCCATGCAATCCATGGTTCATCATATGATACCGTGCTCCGGGGTATTCTATTCTGGTCCATTAACTTTCTTTTACTATTTCTTCCACCCGCCAACAAGGTGCATGTGAAGATGGAATATGACCTGGCCGCCTCCTTTTTCAACATTGAAAAGGAGTTTATAGCCGGATTGTGAAATACCCTCTTTTTCTGCCATCATCTTTCCAGCCATTATCATATCCGATACGATTTTTGCATCTTCTGCGGTCAGGTCGTTTACGCTTCTGATATGCCTTGCAGGAACAATCAGAATATGCACCGGCGCGTGGGGATTGATGTCTCTGAAAACGATGAGGTCGTCATTCTTATAAAGGAATGTGGTCGGAATCTCTCCATTTACAATCTTGCAGAAAATACAGTCTTTTTCCATCCCGGTCTCCTTTGTTATTAAACAGTCATATCAGCAGATTATTTGTTACTGACTAATCCAGAACCATTCTTTTTGTCAAGTCATATGACCCTATTATCAGAAATTCTTTACGAATTGGAAACTTTAATTCATTTTGACATTTTCATAAAATATGAATATATGTATATATGGATTTAACAGGAGGTGCTTCATGCTTAGAAAATTAGGAAAAAGTAATCAGGTTGCCATACCCAAAGAGATTATAACCGTTTTGGGGCTTAAAATGGATGACTATCTTGATATATCCATTGATAACAACAGGATTATTCTCGAGCCTAAAGTTTTAGTTCCCAAAGAACAGGCCTATTTTTTTACCAAAGAATGGCAAGCCGATGAAGAAGATGCTGAAAAGGATATAAAAAAAGGACGTGTAACAAAAACGAAAAGTCTGGATGATCTATTTACGGAAATGGACAAATAATGCATCTTGAGGCCACCAGAACCTTTTTGAAGCTTTATAAAAAGCTTGATCCCGAAATTAAGAATCAGGTCAAAAAGGCATTGATTCTCCTTGAGAACGACCTATCTCATCCGTCATTAGGACATAAAAAAATGTCCGGTCATGATGATATTTATGAAATCAGAGTGTCCAAAACCTATAGAATTACTTACACGAAGGCTGGAGATACGGCTGTTCTTCGCAAGGTCGGAACCCACGATATTTTAAACCGACCCTGATCTGCTTTACCAGGCCGGAACCAGCCAAGCTGAACACCGGCAGTTGAACCTACAGGTTAATTTTAAAATAGTTCAATCATACAAACACTGCAGGTGAAACTTTAAAACGCTCGCTGAGAAGCTTAAGTTGGCGAACATTGAGCTGGCGTTTGCCGGATATAATTTCTGACACGACTCCTTGGCTCCCGATCTCGGGAAGGTCTGATTGCTTAAGGCCATGTTCTTCCATCAAGGTCTTTAGCGCATTTATCGGACCCCCCTCCATATCGGGATAATTTTGGGATTCATAGGTTTCGATCAGGCTTCCGATTGTCTCCATCAATTAAGATAAAGGATGGTGTTCATTGTTACCCACTTCATCAATAAGACTGTCGAGAAGATTGACCAGGTTGTTATAATTTTTTTCATTATGCGGCACTGAGAATACACCCTGTATGTTCGGCCAAACTTTGGCAATTTCTTTAAGCTGAGTATTCATTATTTCCTCCGATTTTCCCGGTCATATTCCTTGTGAGTAAGAACATGCCGGATATAAATCCTTCGTGTGTTGTAATGTATCGCGGCAATTAAACGGGCCTTGTTGCCGCCAATATTAAAAACCGTCAAATTATCTACCTTATCAGCCCCCAGAAAGGCCTGGCGCAGTTCAGCAAATGAATTAAAATCGCTATGTTTAACTATCCTATACCATGACTTAATCTCGGAATTGTTCAGTTTTTCCCACCCCGGAAATTCGATGGTACTTCGGATTCTCAGCCGATTCTTGGCAAGGTCCGATAGTGTTGCTTCTTTTATATTTTGCACACACCGCCGGACATTAATCAGGTTAATAGTTTAAGATGACCAATAAACACACCCAAAATTAAAGATATTTACTTATTTATGGACATCCCTAATACTACCCCCGTCGAATTCGAGGGGTTTAAAAACCGGGATTGTTCAGTTTTTCCCACCCCGGAAACTCGATGGTACTTCGGATTCTCAGCCGATTCTTGACAAGGTCTGATAGTGTTGTTTTTTCTATATTTTGCACACACCGCCGGACATTTATCTGGTTTATTAGTTTAAAATGTCTCATAAATACACCCAAAATTAAAGATATTTACTTATTTATAGACATCCCTAATACTACCCCCTAATACTACCCCGAAGCTTCTTTAAACCATTTTTTACTCATCCCATTATCTATTCATAATCCTTCTCCAATTGATGAATTCTCCCGATGATTTCTTCTACCGTCTGTTTTAATTCACCGCCCATCCTGCGATATTCATTGGGGTATTCATCCTGCATAAAATACATCAGCGCATAATATACAGGTTTAAAACGATCTTTTAAATTATGTGAATTTTCATTGAAGAGCTTTAATGCCAATTGGTATTGTTTTTTGGCTATTAGCAGCAACAGAAACAGGCTTATATCTTCCGGAAATTTTTCAAATGATTCTTGATTGCTTAAAAACTCAAGGGAGCTTTTATACGCTTTTTCAATCTGATTATCCCATAATAAAACCATAGAATAAGTATGGGAGTTATAAATATTCTTCTCTTTTTTAAAAGAAAGTCCCGCATACTCAAGAGCCTTCTGTTTATTGATCTTTTTCTCAAAATATGACCAGGCTAAACTATTCATGGCGTCGGCGTGGTCTTTTCCCACGGCCTGCAAATAATACTGTTCCGCCTTCTCGAAATTCCTAAATTCAAATTGATAAAACTGCGCCAGATTAAACATGGCACCGGCGTGGTCTTTCCCCACGGCCTGCAAATAATACTGTTCTGCCTTCTGAAAATCCTTGAATTCGAATTGATACAACAGCGCCAGACTAAACATGGCGTCGGCGTGGTCTTTCCCCACGGCCTGCAAATAATACTGTTCCGCCTTCTGATAATCCTTGAATTCGAATTGATACAACAGCGCCAGACTAAACATGGCGTCGGCGTGGTCTTTTCCCACGGCCTGCAAATAATACTGTTCTGCCTTCTGATAATCCTTGAATTCGAATTGATACAACAGCGCCAGACTAAACATGGCGTCGGCGTGGTCTTTTCCCACGGCCTGCAAATAATATTGATCCGCCTTCTGAATATCCTTGAATTCGAATTGATACAACAGCGCCAGATTAAACATGGCGTCGGCATGGTCTTTTCCCACGGCCTGCAAATAATACTGTTCCGCCTTCTGAAAATCATTTTTAAATTTTATGGATAGAACACCTAATGCATTATAGTCATCAGGTGTTTTAATTTTTATTTGTTCAATATTCCGTATGGCAGTCTCAAAATCACCTGATTCATACGCTTGTTTAGAGTCTTTGATTAATTCATTATCCGATTTGCAAAGAAAGGCTACTAATTCTGAATGTTCGTTATCCAGATAGGTTCTGGTTTTGGAAATTAATTCGTGCTGCATCTCTCGTTTTAATGGTGTGCGAGCCAAAGCCTCGGTCATTAACAGCGCATGTTGATCATTCAGCTTGCTTTGTTTTATGGCTTCGAGATGTCTTCCGGCTCGCTTTTCCAGCTCTGTTTCATCGCACCAGATTTGTAAAAATTCGATTAAAAAACGAACCTTTCTGACATCCCATTTTCTGCCCAGACGCATGAGATACCAGATGTTAAAGAAACGCTCATGGATTCGGTACATGTAATTCTTGGTATTGGTTCTTTCCTTTTCAACGATGTGATATTTTTCCAACTGCTTTAATTGTGAAGACACAGCTTTACTTTCCAGCTTGGTTTTCTGTGCGATCTCTTTAGTGCTGACCGCATCCCAACTCAAGGCAATGAAATCGATAATTTCCTGTTGCTGCGGGGAAAGCTTATCCATACGATGCTTATAAAGAGGTGTAACGCTGTCAAGTATCTTTTCGAGATCCTGAAACGCGTTGCCATTGGTATCGTCCACAAAAATTTCGTACAGCAGGATAATCGTGCGGATGACACCACCTGTCATGCGGCGCAGGGCTTCAATTCGACCCGGTTGATTTGCCACGATTTCTTTAACACGCTCAGTTTTATAATATTCGCCCAATTTCAATAACAAAGTTTTTGATTCATCGGTATTCAATCCCCGGAGCTGGGGCATTCGGAAAAACTGGTAAAAAGGTTTTCCATAATCATAATGGAACTCCAGGCTTACTGAGGAAGCGCCTATGATCCGCATCTCAGCAGATTCCTGAAACACTTCCCGCAGTCGCTGATGTTCTCGTTTGGAAAATTTAGTTAACAGCTCATCGATATTATCGATAAAAAGGATCATTTTCTTGTGGTGTTTTATCAAAGCTTTCTCAAGAATTTGAAAACAACGTTCTTCAAAATCGGCATTATCTATGAATTTTTGCATCTCATTATAAAGCCCTTTGATCTCACCCATTTCTTCCAGATATCCGGCAATGGTTTCCCAGAGCTTGAATAAGCGGCTGATATTGTATTGTTCTTCATTAAACACTATGGGAATGAACCGCTTGCGCAACTCCTCATCATGTTCTATCTCGTAAGCGATGCGCAACAACAGTGTGGTCTTGCCCTGTCCTCTGATTCCCTGAATGATATAATGCTGTTCCGGATTCTTCATCTCTGAGTTTTTGATATCTTCAAAGATTTCGTGGAATAACTCGGTTCGCACCACAAAATTTTCGATGAGTTCACTGGCTGTCTGAGTGGCAGGATTGTAAATTTTAGGAAAATCAGTTCGCGACATTCTTCCTCCACCACATTCTTAAAATTGGTGAGTTATAACGATATATATGACTATCATCTTCATTGTTGATGTAACCATCATAAACTAATGAACCAACTAGATCTTTATAGCTGGTTTCCAATCCGTATTTTACTGCGAGGTTAAAAATATCATTGGAATTAATTATATCCTTTTCTGATGCTATATTGAGCAATTCTTTGACAAAATTATAATCATGACCTTTTAACACCTTGCGGAGTCGAGTATGCCAATTTTCAAAATGGTTCCTTTGTTCAAGCATCAAACCAAATGCCCGGTCAATGGCGGTTTTAGTTATTTTGTCTAATTTTTCATTGCGGGCGAGAACTTTCAATTCCTGAAGAACCAGTTGAATGTAAAATGGAATTAACCATTCGATTTTTTGGAGAATATAGTTAATCAATTTTTCGGACAGGTCAAATTGGAGACTTTCCAGAAGGAATCTGATTAAATCTTTGGCTTCTTGCTTTTGAAGTGTCGGGATTTTAAGTCGTGCCAGGTCATTTATGGACTGCATTGCATTCAGCTTGCTGACAACATTTTCCAGCCCGATTGAGCCGGTATAAATAAACTGCACATTGTTACACAATTCACTGTCATGGCGTAGTTCACGATTGCTTTGCATAAAATGTCTGCCGGCATTTTCTCCTTCATCATCAATAATATTTTCCAGCGTTTCTGGAAATTCATCCAGCATGATGACAAGTTTTTTATCTTCACAAGCAGTCGATTTCAAAATACGAGTCAGCATGTCAAAATAATCATGCCCGTCGCTGACGCCAAATTCCACACCCTCAGGTCCAACTTTTTTGATGGTCGGTATATTTGTTTCTAAAAATGTTCGTACTTTTTGTGATCCCTTAATGAAATCGGTTTTTAAAACCTTATTTACAATTCGCCTGAAAAACTCGTTTTCATTGTTTATCGATTCGGTATCAAGATAAAGAAAACTGATATTTTTCTTGGGGTTATCCCTGAGATAGTACATTAAAGAAGTTTTCCCCACACGTCTTGGCGCCGCAATCAGAATGTGGGCTCCAGAATCGATTAAGTCCCAGGCGTTGTCAATCAAATGTACTCGTTTATAGAAATCGCTCCCACTTACAGGATTCCCAGTTTGAATTCTCATCGATAGCTCCTTTTAGCAAATATTTTATTGTCAACTTATATGACAATATATTCATTGTCAACAAAAAAGATGGCGCATAACAAATGTAAGAATACCTCAGTTTTCAGTCCGTATATCCCGCAGTTGTTTTGGCGATAATAAAGGGGCTGCAAACGCCAGCCGGTCCCCGGTTAAGAAAATGGGCATATAAGATCATTGATAATAATTCCCGGGTGGCAAACTAATGCGTATAGGTAATCCGTCACAAAGAACGCATGAGAATTTTGATGGGACTGCTGAATTAACGTCATTGCCCTTTTTTGTTCCTCGGCTCCGCGGAATCCGGTTTCCGGGGCTACCGGACTGTTAGTTTTGTGCCTTCTATCCAGCTTGCTATTTTTCGTTTAATGCGGGTAAGGCGTTGTTTATCAATTTGGCCCAATTTCCCCAACAGAATATAGCTGTCAACCACTGCAAGCCTGCTTATTCTGATAACGCTTACCGATTTAAGACCGGATTCTTCGAAGTCTGAAGCTCTTGAAGTCAGAACTTCATCAAAATCAGATATTGCATGATGAAGTTGTGAAGATATCATACAGATTAGCCAGTCATTATACGGACCGGGTAGTTGATTAAGAACAAGGGCAGGACGAAGCTTTGCTTCTGTTTTATCTGTTTGAGGAAATCTAAAAAGGATAACCTGACCTTCGGCTATCATAAAAACGATTCCTTAATGTCATTGAGCGTATACGGGGTTTGCTCCTCCTCTATCCCTCGCATCGCAGAAGACAGGGAAAGGTCTGTCCAATCTTTTATCTCCTGCTTTTCCGCCTTTGAGCGAAGATATTCCACAAAGCCAAGGACTTCCACCTGCTTAGATTCCGGCAATGCTTGTACATATTCCATTATTTTCTCTGCTAAGCTCATAACGATTTCTCCATTTGCATTTTATATATCATAAAATGTTTAATCCTGCCAGTGCATAACAAATGTAAGAATACCTCAGTTTTCAGTCCGTATAATCCGCCATTGCTGTAGAGATAATGAAGGGGCGGCAAACGCCATTCGGTCTTCGGTTAAGGACATGCGTAAAGAAGATCATTGATAATAATTCCCGGGTAACAAACTAATGCGTATATGTAATGCGTCAAAAGAATGCATGAGAATTTTGATGGGACTGCTGAAATGCGGACTTAAAAGACCACATTGCCCATGGTTTGTCAATGAATTTTAGTGGGTTAGATAAATAAGGTGAACATAGGGTTCGAGGAGTCGTGGGTTCAAGGGTTCAGGTGATCGGAAAAGCGAGTGGATATTACGTCTGTCCGTATTCAAGAGATGGTTCTATCGTTCTCTTCCTTCCCGAACAATATCAACTATTTCCTGAGTCGTGATATTCGCTTTAATTGATGGAACATCTAAAGGTGAAGAAGCAATCTTTTCCGGAATCAATGCAAAAGTTCGCCCGTCTTTCCTTTGAATTAGAACTTTGCCTGTATTTTCAGCCTGATCAAGAACTATAGATAGTTTTTGCCGGGCTTCTGAATATGTATAGACTTGCATTTTTAAACCTCCATGGTTGCAACGTTAATTATTTTAGCAGCAGTCAATAGCCTTCGATCCAATGTCAATAAAGGCGCTTTGTGCCTGATAAAAACCATGTCTTGCTAATGCTGTGAAATACTTTTGAGCGACTCCAATAATTAATGTTGCCGCATGCCTTGGTTTGCTGAAGACAATTTATTCCATTACCTCGGTGAGTTTTATATCGCCCCTGAGAAGTTCGTTCACTACTGAGGATCGGTCAATCCCCTTCTTAGAAGCAATTTTCTCTACAAAGGCTGAAACTTCTCCATCAAGATAAATGGGAATGTTCAGCTTCATATCCGAACGATAAAACTTGCCTCTTTCACCTTTTGAAAAATCATACTCTTTTCTCATGTTCATTCACCATATGTTTTGGTTTCCTGTTTTGTTGCTTTCCGAAGAGTAAGAAAAAGAAAAGATGTGATAAAAAACCATGTTTTGCTAATTTTGTCAAATAGTTTTGAGCGACTCCAATAATTAATATTGACGCATCCGTCGAAAGTGTTATACTTTTTTTAGATTAACGTATAACGTTTGGAGGTCTTATGGGTTCTTTAAATTCAACAATAGTCACCGTTTCTTCCAAGGGCTGGGTGGTTATCCCTTCATTATTCCGGAGGCAGATCGGATTGAAACCAGGCATGAAGATGGTGGTAACTGAAGCAGATGGAAAAATCGTGTTCACGCCTCAATTAGACGACCCTGTGGACAAGCTCTATGGAAAACTGGCTGATGGCGAATCTCTGACAGACTCTTTGCTGGCGGCCCGGGCAGAGGACAAAAAACGTGAAAAAGCCAAAATACATTCTCGATAGCTATGCCCTGCTTGCCTATTTCCAGGCAGAGCCGGCTGGTGCGAAAGTCCGGACTATCCTCAAGGAAGCATCAAGCGGTCATGTTGCTGCCTTCATGTCGGTAATCAGTCTCGGCGAAATTTATTACATTATCGCCCGCAAGAGAGGGAAAGAGAAAGCCGCAGAGATCACAGAAGATATTTCACGTTTGCCTGTCGATCTGGTTGATGTCACGACAAAACGTGTCCTTGCCGCTGCCCATGTGAAGGCGCTCCATCCTATCTCCTACGCGGATGCCTTCGTCGTGGCAACGGCGGAGGAATTTTCGGCTACAATCGTCACAGGAGATCCGGAATTCAAGGAGACTGAATCCAGCGCTGCCGTTTTCTGGCTTTGAAAGTATTGCATAGGAAATACCGAAACGGAATAAACCCCGCTTGTCAAGTTTTGCGCCCCCATTTTCCCTTAAGCGTCGGGAAGGAGAGGAATTTTTTCAATTGTTTCAGAAAAAGGCTTCTTGGAATTTCTCCTGCACCGGCAACCAGGACCACATGTAAGTTGCGATTCCCACTCCTGTTGATCATGTGTTTAGGCGGCCAGAATTATTAAATGCGTCCAGGCGGAAAACGACCTCTTTATGATAGGGGGATTGAAACGCGCACTTTCATGTCAATCTCAACTACAGTAATCCGGGGTATTACTATAATCCTAACATGCTCCGCGCTTCCTGCACGGTAGCAACTTCATGGCCCAGGGCATGAACAATTCTTACCGCCCTTTCCACAAGCATGACGTTAGTCGCAAGCTCTCCCGTTTCTTCGGAATAAACCAAGAGATCTTCCAGCCCTACCCTGATATTCCCGCCAAGCAATACTCCCATGGTTATCATATCCACATGGGCTCTTCCGATTCCCGTTACCGTAAATGTTGAGCCCTGGGGAAGCAGTTCCGCCATATGAAGCAGGTTTTTGGGCGTTCCGCTGATGGACCCTGGCACATTCATCACCAGATTGAAATGCAGCGGTGGTTTTACCGCCTTTTTTTTCAGATAGTATCCGATATTTGTAATCATTGCGACATCAAAGGCTTCAATTTCCGGCTTTACTCCGTTTTCGATCATCCTTTTGCCGAGTGATTCAATTAATTCCGGCGAGTTGCTGTTTACCGAAGCGGAAAAATTGGATGATCCTGTCGCTAAACTGGCCATGTCGGGTTTCAAGTCTATGCAAGCGCCCCTTTCCAGGCCTGACCCCCCGCGGGCGCCGGTTGAGAGCTGAATAATAATATCGCACCTTTCTTTTACCCTGGTCATAATATCCTGAGTAATAACAGGATTGATCGTAGGACTTCCGTTTTCATCTCTTGTATGGATATGGGCAATTGCAGCGCCTGCCTTATAGCATTGAAAAATGTCCTCGGCAATTTCCTGCGGTGAAATCGGAACATGCCGATTCAGTTTTTTTGTAGGAACATTCCCCGTGGGCGCAATGGTAATTATTATCTTTCTCATCAGCTTCACCTTTCTTCTTGCGGGAGAAAATAGAATCCTGTGCCGCTTGCTATCCCGGTTGTGATTGTTATCATGATTCTCTTACCTCAACATTGAGCAGTCTTTCCCATACTTTCACCATGGCCGCCTTGCTTTCATCTCCAAGCCCCTGATTCAGCGCCATCTGGTATGTCATGAGGGCGGCCTGGGTTACGGGTATCGGTATTTTATGGGCATTCATGATCTCAATGATGGATGACATATCCTTGTAAGCCTTCTTCATCGGATAACCATGTCCAAAGTCTCTCTTTAAAATCAGCGGTCCGAAGAAATTGAGAGCGAAACTCTGGCCCGTCCCGCTTCCGGCAACCTCAACGATTTTCGCTGCATCAAGACCCATTTTCACGGCCAGCGGCAACAGTTCGCTTACAGCCGCGCATGAGATATTAAAAAAGACATTGTTTATGACCTTTGCCAGCTGTCCGCAACCGGGGCCTCCCATATATTCCACATTCTTGCTGAAACTTTCCAGCACAGGTTTGACCTTGTCGAAGATATCGCGGGAACCGCCCGCCATTGTCATCAACGTTCCATCCAAAGCTCTTTGCTCCATCCCGGATACGGGCGCATCCACAAAGCCAATTCCCGACTCATTGAGGCGCTTTTGAAAATCCATTGTAGTCAGAGGATGGGTTGTTCCGCAATCGATCACAATCTGGTCGCCGGAAAGAAGAGACCCGAAACCAGCTTTTCCCCAGAGTACCGTACTGACAACCTCCGTATCCGGAAGAGAAAGGATGATCCAATCGGCATATCCGGCCACACCCTGTAAATCCGGAGCGGCTGTCGCTCCGGCTTCAACAAGGTTTTGCACAGCCTTTTTGTCGATATCGAAGACGCACAGGGGAAAGCCCTTCTTCCGTACGTTCAGGGCCATACCCCTGCCCATGACCCCCAACCCGATAAAACCGATCTTCGGTTTCATGATTAAATTCCTCCGGTCTTATGCTTAATATGACAATAAAGTCTTCTGATGTAAACTACAACGGCTCTTCCCTGCTGCCTTATGATAAGGGATGCATATTACTGTTCTCTTCTATTGCCTTATGCCGGGACGAAGCAAATCTCCGCTGTCAGAATATTTTTCAGCTTACGGTTTCTTTACGGAGTCGTTTCCTTGCTAGTATATTCGCTATAAGTGCGGTGAGCAAACAGCCAAGCCCTATCAAATCGGTTATCATTCCAGGAATGATGATAAGAGCACCGCCGCAGGCAAACAGCAAACGCTGTATAATTCCGAGCCGAGTCAGCAGGTAATCCGTCCACGCAGCCGCGATGGCAGTTACTCCGATGACGGCAGTGATTATCGCTTTAATTATTGCAAGAACCGGCGCCGATCCCAGCAAAGCAGGATTGTATACAAATGCGAAGGGAACTAAATAAGCGCTTACGGTAAGTCCTACGGCAGTCCAGCCGATCTTCGTGGGGTTCTCGCTGGCTATTCCGCCTGCCGCAAACGCCGCCAAAGCCACAGGAGGAGTTATTGCGGAAAGGATTGCATAATAAAAGACAAACAAATGAGCAGCCAGCGGGGCAACTCCCATATCTGTCAGAGCCGGGGCCGCCGTCACCGCGACAATAATGTATGAGGCCGTAGTAGGAACGCCCATTCCCATAATCGTCGAAGCCACCATGATAAAAATAAGGGCAATAATCAGATTGCCACCGGAAAGGCCCATGATGATTGAAAATAACTTGAATCCGATCCCGGTCATCGTGATGCTTCCGACCACTAATCCTGCCGCCGCACACGCGCCTGCCACGGTAATGACGTTTTTTGCCGCATCCAGACAGGCGCCTTTGAACTTATGCCATGTAATGCGGGTCGCCGGATTGAAAAATGTCACAACATAGGTTGCCAGGATAGTGTAAAAAATAGCCTTGTTTATAGTGTAACGAACGACAACCATCAGAATGAGCAAAAGCATTAACGGTATGAGAAAATGAAGGCCTTCTTTAAGAGTTTTAAAAAAGGGCGGTATATTTTCAGAAGACAGGGGACTCATTTTGAATTTCAATGCATGAAAATGTACTCCCATGAAGATGGACCAATAATAGAGGAGTGCCGGAATAACTGCAGCGCCAAGGACGGTGACATACGAAACGCCCAGTATCTGAGCCATTATAAAGGCGGCAGCCCCCATGATAGGCGGCATGAGCTGCCCCCCGGTGGAGGCTGTGGCTTCCACCGCGCCGGCAAAATGCTTCGGGAAACCCTGCTTAATCATCATGGGAATCGTAAAGGTCCCGGTTCCGACAACATTTGCCACCGCACTTCCCGATATTGTCCCGAAAAGGCTGCTTGCCACAACAGCCGTTTTAGCCGGACCTCCGACAAATCTGCCTGTAACCGAAAGCGCAAGCTTGAGCAAATATTCTCCCATGCCGCACTGACCTAAAAGCGATGACAGAAAAATGAATAATACGATAAACTCCGCCGACACTCCCAACGGGGCGCCGAATATCCCTTCCAGAGACATTGCCATCTGGGACGCTACGCGGCCGAACCCGTAGCCCCGGTTACCCAATATCCCGGGAATATAGCCGCCTACAAGAGGATAAATAACAGCAAGAGCGGCAATGATGACCAGAACATTTCCCGCAGCCCGCCTTGCCTGCTCCAGTACCAGAAATATGATAATCCAGCCTACAATGATATCCACCGGGGTCAGCATCCCCATGCGGTAGAGAATATCTTCATAAAAAACCGTTATGTACAGACCTGAAGCGAGCGACAGGAAGGCAAGAAACCAGTCAATAAGCGATATTTTTTTGTCAGGGCGCTTTCGAAAAGGTATCATTAAAAAAGAAAGCACCAGGACAAAGGTAAGATGTACGCCGCGTTGCAGAAATGCGGTAGGCATGGCAATTCCAGCGGTAAATGTGTGAAACAGCACCAGAGCTATACTGATCGCCATGACGAGTTTAGCAACAAGGGCTTCATATTTGAGATTATCCATAATAAAAGATTCCTTCCTGGGTCTTCCGGAAACATGACTTATGATGTCATCCTGTCAATTCATACCATGCGGCCTGCCGGAGCTTTTTATCAGGCGATCACTGCCTGTCGAAACAGCCCGAAGAGCTTTCATTCATTGTTAAAACATCCGGAACCGATAATGATGCAGGGACCGGCCATTATGAAGGATTCATCCGGTCCCTGTTCTTCTTCAGCAGTTCATTTCGGCATTAATTTTTCAGGAATGGCCACCTTTTTTTCCTTATAGTATTTAACCGCCCCAGGGTGCAGGGGAGCTATAGCAAATTTCATTGTGTTTTCCGGAGTAGCCCAACCGGCGCCTTTATACACTTTCTGTAGTGCAGGAATATTTTCATAAACCGCTTTTGTGATTTGATAAGCCAGTTCGTCAGACAAATCAGCAGTAGCCAGCATGGAATTCCAAATACCGGGTGTTTTTACATCAATCTTGATATTCGGATATGTTCCCGCCTTGATGGTCAAAGGAGCGTAATAATCGTATTTTGCATTTATCTTCGCCAATTCTTCATCGCTGAAGTTTATCAGGGCAACTTTATGTGTTGCCGACAAATCCATGATAAAGGGCGCAGGCGCTGCAATTGCTCCAAACTGGACATCAAGCGAGTCATTTCTTATCGCTTCTGCGCCCTCATTCCAGTTCAGATTCTGCAGTTTCATGCTCTTTAAGCTTATGCCAAGAGCTTCAAGAACAGCTGCGGTCATTACACTTGTTCCGGTTCCCGGATTTCCGATAGAAACTCTTTTACCTACCAGAGATTTCGGAGTTGTCAGAGCATCTTTTTCCAGGGCAACACCCTGGAGTTCTGCCGGGTACATCATAAAAAGTGTTCTTATTTTATCCTGCACCTTATTAAAACGGCTGATCCCCTTTGTGGATTGATACACCACGTCGTTCATAGCCGGACCGATTTGAAGATCGTTTATCTGCATTCTTAATATATGTTCTACCGATGACCCGGGACATACTTCAACTGTCGGCTGAACATTTGGAACTTTTGAGCTTATAATGTTGGCCAGAGCGCCCGAATAAAGATAATAAACACCCCCGACGCCGTTTCCCCCGATGGATATCCTGGTTTCTGCCGTTTGCCCGACAGCAGGTGCGCTGATCAGTGCGAACGCCAGCATGGTAATCACTGCAAAATTACGATTTAACCTCATGGTACAAATCCTCCTTTCTCGTTTTTTAAATAAATTCGGAACAGTTTGTCATGCAATGGTCGTAAAAATCCGGTCCGGACACAAACACCATGATTATTTTATCTTTTGCTTCCTGAAATAAATACAGGAGTAAACTTATCTACATATTAAAAGATATTATTCCGCCGCAGGCGCTGTATTCTTTCTTCCGGGTATAACAATACCTCCCGCAAAATTTCGTCGGTATGCTGGCCCAGAAGAGGAGCAGGAGTCTGGATTTTGGCAGGCGTATGGGAAAGCTTTATCGGTAAACCGATTACTTTCATCGATCCTGCCTTCGGATGATCGACATCAACAATCATCCCCCTCGCCTTTGCAATATGTTCGTCTTCCACGATATCTTTCACTCCGTAAATGGGCGCGCATGGGATCTTATGTTTCAACAGGAAGTCGACAATATCCTTTACACTTTGGTTAAGGGTCCACTCTTCGACAATTTGCTTTACGCGTGCGTAATTCCTGACACGGCTGATATTCGTTTTATAATCTTCATTTTCAAGCAGATACTCCATACCGACGGCGCTGCAGAATTCCTTCCAAAGTTTATCGTTGCCTATGCCTATGACTACCCAGCCGTTTTTCGCTTGAAATGAATCATAGGGATATATGAACTCGTACCGGTTCCCGACCCTCTGCGGCTCTCTCTGTTCAACAAGATATATCTGTATAATAGTCTCCATTGCCGATACAACGGAATCCACAAGAGAGACGTCCACATGCTGTCCGCGGGAGATATTTTTGCGGGCCATGAGGGCGCTCAGTATGCCTATGCAGGAGCTGAGTCCGGCAAGAATATCGGCTATGGCCGTTCCTGTTCGCGTCGGCGGACTGTCTGGCCATCCTGTAACACTCATAATGCCTCCCATGGCCTGACCGATAATGTCGTATCCGGGCAGATCGCGATACGGCCCGTACTGCCCGAAACCCGAGATGGAGGAATAAACGATCAAGGGATTTTCCTTTGACAGATCCTCATAACCCAGACCCATTTTCCCCATTGTTCCAGGCCTGAAATTTTCTATGACAACATCGGAGCATTTTACAAGGTCCAGAAACACGCCCTTGCCTTCCGGCGTTTTGAGATCAAGAGTAATGCTGCGCTTGTTTCTGTTAAGATTCATGAAGTAGGCGCTTTCAGCGCCGATAAAAGGAGGGTACGAACGGCTGTCATCGCCCAAGCCCGGGGTTTCTATCTTGATGATATCAGCGCCAAGGTCCCCAAGAATCAACGAACAGTAAGGACCGGCAAGAACACGGGTAAGGTCGAGTACGCGAAGATTCATCAAGGCGCCTTTTGCGCTATCGTTACTTTTCATCGACATGCATCCTTATTATCTTAACAGTCTCGAAAGTTACTGGTTTGACAAACCGCCCGGAGGGCGACGACCGCTGCTTGAGAAGCAGCATAATTTTGATTATCTTAATCTGATAAACAAATAATTTTAAGCAACATGTGTGCCACTTATAACAAGAGTTATTAAAGCAAACATCAGTGTTTACAGGAATGAGAATGGAAGCGGGATCGCGCCTCCCTTCTGAAATGGAAAATCCATGAAGATGTCACGGAAAATAAATTAATTGACAGTATGCGTAGAAATTTCTATAAACTTTCTATAATTATGTAAATTACACTGGTTTATTATAAGAAGAAGCCGTTTCCAGGAGGTTCCTGTCCTGAGCGAAAACGTTGTTGCCATAACATCAGATAAATTGATGGAATCCAATCTCATTGAGATAAGCAAAGATCCCTTGTTTAATCTTATTTTCAATTCCGTCAAAGATGCGATTCTGATCAGCGACCGTAACGGCATCGTCCTTTTTGTCAACCATGAATACTCCCGTCTTACCGGTGTAAAGCAAAAAGATATTTTGGGGAAATACGTAGGCGACGTCCGAAAAGGCGCAAGATTGCCTGATGCCCTTAAAACAGGCCGCCCATTGCGGGGTATCAGGCGAAAAGTGGATAATATCGAATATATCGCAGATGTTCATCCTATCATTATCAATTCCGTAATCATCGGCGGGATATCTGTGCTGCACGACATTACAGAAATTGTCAGTTTAAGCAACAGGATCACGAGCTATTCCTCAAAAATTAAAGAATTTCACAAGGCATCACATTCTCTTGATGACGTTATCGGCATAAGCATCCCCATTGAAAAAATAAAAAAACAGATAGAGCGCATAAGTTTCAGCGATGCATCTGTCATGATTACCGGTGAAAGCGGAACGGGAAAAGAATTGTTCTCACACGCCATACATAATGCCAGCACAAGAAAGGAAGGGTCATTTGTTGCTGTAAATTGCGCCGCTTTTTCGTCCCAGCTGTTTTTAAGCGAACTGTTCGGGTATGAAGAGGGCGCATTTACGGGAGCCCAAAAGGGAGGCAAAATAGGGCTTTTCGAGATTGCAAATAACGGCACGCTCTTTCTCGACGAAATAGGCGATATGGAACTGGATATGCAATCAAAAATCCTGCGGGTACTTGAAAGTCATGAGTTTATAAAAGTAGGGGGAACAAAACCGATCAAAGTCGATGTAAGAATCATATCGGCTACGAATAAGGATATCAATCAGCTTATTGCCGGCATGAAATTCCGCAGCGACCTTTTTTACCGGCTTAATGTGGTACACTTCGAAATACCGCCATTGCGCAGCCACCCCGAGGACATCCCCTGCCTTATCAATCACTATCTAAAGAAGTTCAGCCGGATATTTCACCGGACGCTGACTATTGCTCCAGCAGCAATAGAAATTTTGTCAAAGTACAAATTCCCGGGTAATGTCAGGGAATTGTTCAACATCATAGAATTTGCCGCCAATAGTTGTGATAATGGTCAGATAGAGGCTGAACATCTTCCCATAATCAAGGACCGGCATGGAAAAGCATCTGAATTGTCCGACCTTGTAAAGACTTCTGAACGTGAACTCATCAGCAAGGCTCTGAACCGTTACGAAAATTCAGTAAAGGGAAAACATATGGCTGCACGGGAACTGGGCATTTCAATAGCTACGTTGTACAATAAAATTAAGCAGTATGGCATTATTCATCAGCATAAAAACCGGTAACGGCAACCCTTTTACTGGAATAACTCCACTTCCCTTTCATCGTGGGTGATTCAAGGGATTTTTTCAACAGCTTTAAAAAAAGGCTCCTTGGAATCTCTTCCGCTCCGAAGCGCTTCAGATGCCCGGTTGAAACCTGGCAGTCGACAAGATCAAAAGAGTTTTCTTTAAGATATTTTACAAGGCGGGCAAAGGCGACCTTTGAGGCATTGCTCTCAAGGGCAAACATCGACTCTCCGAAAAAGCATCTTCCAAGAGAAACACCATAAAGACCGCCCGCAAGAGTTCCGTCTCTCCACGCTTCAACCGAATGGGCAAAACCAGTTTCATGAAGCGCGCAATAGGCATCTATCATCTCAGGAAGAATCCAGGTTCCTTTATCTTCCCTTCCTCCGGCACTGCTGCACAGATTAATCACCTGTTCGAAAGCCGAATCAAAAGTTATATCAAATACCTGTTTTTTTATGATTTTTTCAAGGCTCTTTGAAATCCTGATCTTACCGGGATAAAGAACAAGACGGGGGTCCGGAGACCACCAGAGGATCGGTTCATCTTCCGAATACCAGGGAAATATTCCGAGACTGTAGGCAAGAAGTAGCCTCTCTTCACAAAGATCTCCTCCGATCGCAAGAAGGCCGGTTTTGTCCGCAAGTTGGGGAGGAGGGAAAATTATTTCTTCGGTGAGACGATATACCGGCATTGACAATATAGTTTCTGGTTTCTTATTTGTGGTTTCCTGTTTCCGGTAACAAAAGCGTTAAGTTTTACATTATGCTTCAGTCACAAGTTTGAAGCTCCCCGCCGCAGAGCGGTCGGGGAATCTTCACCGTAAGGAATATCATCTGTTTTTAATTTGCTCGCTAACCCCGCCGCAGAGCGGTCGGGGAATGCGCTCGCGTTTCGGTTCAAGCTGCAGGTTTTCCGCCTGACGTGGATATCTTGCCTGTTATCTCTTGTTTCCGGTTAAGCGCCGACAGTTTCCGGCTTCTCCTCCAAAATCGGACCGCAGGCTGCTTTTGCATGCTTGCCGGCAGGCAGATAAGATGCATGGAAAAAAGCGAAAGAAGGCTTGCCATCGAAAAGATCGAGACTGACGCTGCCGCCTTTCTGAAGCCTGCCGAACAGGATCTCATCCGAAAGAATATCCTTGATTTCAGTCTGAAGAACCCTCGAAAGAGGCCTTGCTCCGTATCTCGGATCATATCCTTTATTTGCAAGCCAGGTTCTTAATTCTCCGGAGTATGAGAGGGAAACTTTTTTTGCCGCAAGCTGCTCTTTAAGCTCGGCCATGAACTTATCGACCACTAGTTCCATTATTACCGGGGTAAGAGGTTTAAAATTGATCATATCATCAAGCCGGTTTCTGAATTCGGGGCTGAAAATGTTCTCCACCGCTTTTTTCCCCTTGCTTTCCGGGTCATACCTGACCTCTCCGAAACCTATTGTCTGGGCGCTCATTTCACGCGCCCCGGCATTAGATGTCATGATTATTATCACATTCCTGAAATCGGCCTTCTTCCCGTTGTTGTCTGTAAGAGTAGCATGGTCAAGAACCTGGAGAAGAATATTGAAAAGGTCCTGATGGGCTTTTTCTATTTCGTCAAAGAGCAGGACGCAGTGAGGGTGTTTACGCACGCCGTCCGTCAGAAGACCGGCCTGGTCAAAACCTATATAGCCTGGGGGCGCACCTATAAGGCGGGCAACGGCATGCTTTTCCATATATTCGCTCATGTCAAACCTCATGAACTCTATCCCCATGATTGCTGCGATCTGTTTTGCCACCTCCGTCTTCCCGACGCCGGTAGGTCCCGTAAATAGAAACGACCCGATAGGACGGCACGGAATCCCGAGCCCCGCCCTTGAACGCTTGATCGATGTCACGAGCGATTTTATAGCTTCGTCCTGGCCGAAGACAACCCCTTTAAGCCTCTCCCCGAGATTCTCAAGCTTCGACCTGTCTGAAGCCGACACGCTGTTTTCGGGTATCCTTGCCATTTTCGCCACTATCTTTTCGATGTCGGCAGGATGAATCTTTTTCCTGTGCGTTGAGCCTGAAAATTTAACAAAGGCACCGGCTTCGTCTATAACATCGATAGCCTTATCAGGAAGATATCTGTCGTTTATATGCTTTGCCGAAAGTTCGGCCGCCGCCTTTAAGGCCGTATCGGCATATTCAATGCCGTGATGCTCCTCATAATTTAATTTGAGACCTTTCAATATACGGATGGTTTCCGGGATCGTCGGCTCCGGAACTTCTATCTTTTCGAAGCGTCGTGACAATGCCCTGTCTTTTGTAAAATAGTTTTTATATTCCTCGTAGGTCGTTGACCCTATGCAGCGCAGCTCTCCTGTTGCAAGAGCGGGCTTTAAAATATTTGATGCATCCATTGAGCCGCTGCTGGTCGCGCCGGCCCCGACTATTGTATGTATTTCATCGATGAAGAGGATGGAGTCTTTTTTCCCCTGAAGCTCCGAAATAACACCTTTCATCCTCTGCTCAAAATCGCCCCTGAATTTCGTGCCGGCAAGGAGAGACCCAAGGTCAAGAGAATAAATACGGACATCTTTGAGAGCGTCAGGAACATCCCCTTTGAATATTTTCTGAGCGAGTCCCTCGGCAAGGGCGGTTTTCCCTACCCCCGGATCGCCGACAAATACGGGGTTGTTTTTTCTTCTTCTGCAAAGCACCTGGAGAGTTCTTTCTATCTCCAGATCACGGCCGATGAGAGGATCTAGTTTCCCCTCCGCAGCCATTTTAACAAGATCCGTTGTAAATGATTCCAGGAATTCGGATTTCTTCTTCTTGTCTGTCTTTTCAGTTTTGGCTAAACCGCCCTGTTCTTCCTGCTGACCGGTTTTCTGAATATCATGGGATATGTAATTCAGAACATCGAGACGGGTAACTCCTTCAAGGGTGAGGAAATACTCCGCGTAGGAATCCTTTTCTTCGAATATGGATGCAAGTATATCCCCGACTTCTACCTCCTGCTTTTCCGCGGAACGGGCATGGTTAAAAGCTCTCTGTATTACCCTCTGGAAGCCGGTTGTCTGCTGTATAACATACTTGACGCCGTCCGGAGCTGTCTCGACTCTCATCTTGAAGAAGTTTTCGAGAGAATTAAAAAGGTTCTTAACATCTCCGCCGCAGTTTTCGATTATCTCAACGCCTGCGGTGTCGTGCAGAATAGCAAAAAGGAGATGCTCGGTCCCGACATATTCATGGCGCCTTCTTTTTGCCTCCTTCACGGCAAGGCCGAGTGTTGCACTCAGTTCCTTACTAATCATTTGACCTACTCCTTCTCAACGGAACATCTCAATGGAAAACCTTTTTCACGGGCAAGTGCGTGCACGGAATTCATTTTCGTCTCCGCCACCTCTAGAGTGTACATACCGCACATTCCTCTCCCCTGCCTGTGAACATTTAACATAATAAGGATCGATTCCTCCATGGATTTTTGAAATACGGTCATCAGTATCTCGACGACAAAATCCATGGTTGTGTAATCATCATTGTGAATAAGCACCCTGTACATGGAAGGTTCCCTGATCTCATCCCTGACATCAGAAAGGGCGCTTTCTTCAATTTCAGGACTTATATTATCACCCATAATTGTATAATATGCAATTTTTTGCAAAGCCATCATTATTAATTGATTCGTAAAAAGTCATATGCGAACGGATTTTCGATTTATTACGATGCCATTATGACTGATTTTATAAAAAAACCGCTTCTTGAACAAGATTTTTTTATATAATAATGACGACACGGTAAAAAGTCAAAAATCCGGTTTCATGAAAAGTCCTGATTGTCATCCCGAACATGTCGAATGATGAATATAACTTATTGATATTAAATTATGATAAGGCTTGATTTTTGGTTGGTTCTCCGGTGTGCGGTTATGCACCGACCTCATCAGACGCGGTTGTATTTTCAAGTCTCTGCATAATAGGCCCGTCTTTTCTCCATGTATAACATGTATCGACCAGGTATTTTTCCGTTGATTCACGGGATAATTTATCGTTAAAGGGCTTCCTTGCTATATTTGACCAGTAACCCTGTACAGCAGCTGGAGCCATTACCAGCAGAAGAGTAGTCAGATGGGTGCAGCCCTTTATTCCTCCTGTTATTTTCTTTACCTTAGCCGTAAAGCCCGGAGCAATATTAAGCCCTTCAATTTCTTTAAGACTGCCAATCGTCTTGATGCAATCCACGTGCGGAGTGCGCGGCATCTCAACCTCGATTTTTCTTATCATAAGCCGGTCGCCTACCAGCATGCGGATAATCATGTGATGAAGCGTTCCGGGTGGATGCTCTTCTCCCGACAGGATATAATAATGCATCAGCCGTTCGTCCTTCAAAACACCTTCCACAATTATTCCTTCGCCTTCACACTCATATGTGGACACCTCCACGCTTCTTACATGAATTTTTTCTCCGCACCGTTCTTTCAGGCTCATCATCTTCTCCTCATCTTTTTAATCCGGTTAAACAAATATTTTTGTAAATAACTTAATCTATTTTCAATGCTATTTCAAACACAAAACCCTGTTTAACCTTCCTCTCATCCCGGATGGAAGTGGTGACTGGGGTATTTATTTTCTTTTACAGTCTGAAAAGAATATCGACATATTTCGATAATCAAATAAAATACCTCTTTTTATTAAAAAGAAATTATAAATATATTTTCAGATAGTTATATACAACCCACCGCAATCTTTTCAATGGTATGGATATTGCTTTTATTAAAGAATGACAAAAGACCTGACAGGATAAAACCGGATAAATACGAAAAGGAGGCGCCGTGAATTTTATTACATCAGTCAAACTTCTTTCACACATCTTAAAATGGCGATTTACCTGGAACCGCAAAAATCTGGACTACAAAGCAGCCGACACAAATAATAAGAAATTCATGAGCGCCATGGAGGCGATCAAACTTATACCGGACGGAGCGACAGTATTCTCTTCAGGACTTGGCGGAAATACTCGCTGTTCAGTCTGGTTCTGGGCAACAGAAAGGTCCTTCCGCGAAACAGGGCATCCCAGGAACCTCACTCATATAAATATCGGAGCTCAGGGGGGCCGCGGAAAGGTGCCCGGAACAATCGAAGAGATTGCCAGACACAAGGGGTGCGTCACCCGCTATATCGCTGGTCATCTTGAAACGGCAAAAGCAATGCTTAAGCTGGCCGATCTTGGCCAGCTTGAACTACATACCTTTCCCCAGGGTATAGAAAGCCTTCTTGTTGAAGCGCAGAGCCGGGGCATATTTGAAATCGACACTGAAACGGGCGTCGGGACATTTCTTGATCCGCGGGTAGGAAACGGGACTGTTGTAATACCCGGAACAGGGAAAAGTCTGACCGAAGTATCGGGTAATAAATTAAGGTACAGGCTTCCTAAAATCGATATTGCCTATTTTATAGCACCGGCTGCAGACAGGGACGGGAATATATATATCCGTAACTGCTGCATGTATACGGAAAGTTACGAGTCTGCGCTTGCAGCCAGGGCAAACGGAGGCAAGGTTCTTGTAAGCGTGGCGGAAATAATCGAAAAAGAGGAAAAAGATATTTTTCTTTCAGCCGATAAAGTAGACGCAATTGTTGTTCATCCCTACAATGAACAGGCAGCCTCCATACCGCAGCTTAAATACTGGGAGATGTTCACGGAAGGCGCGAATGTCGATAAAAAAAACGCCATTGAAAAACTGAAATTCATAAACCAGGTCCTCGGCATAACCCCGAAGCGCGGCCAGGTTGAAAATGCGCTGGCCCGGCTCGGCGGTTCTGTCTTCACCAAGTACGTCAAAAAGTGCTCCAACATAGTTGTGGGTGTCGGGCTGCCCGAGGAAGTTTCACGCCTTATTTACGAAGGAGGTTTATTTGACGACATAACCTTTATGTCCGAAACAGGCGTAATAGGGGGACTGCCGGCGCCGGGTATTTTTTTCGGGGCAGGAATTAATCCGAAGGAAATAATGTCATCAGCCCAAACCTTTCATCTTTGCTACGAGCATCTCGACGCAACCATCCTTGGGATTCTCGAGGCAGACAGCTTTGGGAATATAAATGTGTCCAAACGTGGAAAAGGAGCCATCAATTATGTCGGACCCGGCGGGTTTCCGGATTTTTGCGCAGCAGCAGAGACAATTATTTTTGTGGGAAGCTGGATGGCCGGTGCCGTCATGTCAATCAAAAACGGAAAGCTTGTAATTGAAAAACCCGGCAAACACAAATTCATAAGCAGGGTAGACGAAATAACCATGAGCGGGGAAGAGGCGCTGCGGAAGAATAAAACAGTACTTTATGTGACAAATGTCGGGGTCTTTAAGCTTACTAAAAGAGGCATGGAGCTCACAGAGGTAATGCCCGGCATGGATATCAGGAAAGACATAATTGATCAATGCCCCATGAAAATAGTTCTTCCCGAAAACGGAAATGTTCCGATAGTTGATGAATCTATAGTTACAGGGGATAATTTTAAACTGAAATGGAGTTAGTTTCCGGACGGATGCGGATCAGTTGTTTTATATTGCAATAAATAGTCCTTTTTCGTATAAGACCATAGCGCATTATTAAAATTTATGATCAAATAGGTCCGGCTTGCGGTTTTTGTTTGAACTTTATCTTTTGCTCCAACCGGAAACCAGCGACCAGGAACCAGAAACTATGAGTTTAATATGAGGAAGTCATGAAATACGTTACAAGAAAAAGTGATTTTATATATCAAACAGCCTTTTTGATTATCCTTCTTATATTTACAGCAACAGGCTCTGTTTATGCCGGGCAGACAATCGATGAGGTCAGGAGCAAATGGATCGGGGTCAGCATAAACAAGCTGATCGAAAAGCACGGCTACCCCGACCAGTCTTTCACGGCTCCGAACGGCAACACTGTTTATGTGGTCATCAAAAACGTAAAAAAACTTTATCCGGTGCCGGTTTTCAGACAGCCTGAACGCAAAGAGGTCGATATGTACAACACGAAAACCGGAGCATATTCATACGGCACAGCGACAACCGGAGGCGGATGGACGGTTGAACAGCAGATGCAGAAATCCGAATGCGCAGGATATTTTGAAGTAGACAAGGACAAAATTATAGTGGAAGTGAAATTCAAAGGCGAAGAGTGCCCGAAGTAAAATTAGCGGATCGAATATCGAAGTTCGAATATCGAATGTCGTACTTCGAACATCGTACTTCGAATATCGAAGAGCGTGGTTTCCGCCAACTGATTACTGATCACTGATCACTACGCCTAAAAACTTTTCGAGTTCATTCACCGGTATCTCCCTGACAACGGAGGCCCCTATTCCTGACAAAAAAACAAAATGCAAAGAAGCGTCCTCCCTCTTCTTGTCTCTCCTTATCGCGTCAATAACTTTTGCCCGGTCACAAGTCAGTTCAACCGGAAGACCGAAGAGCCTTACAATCCTTTTTAACCTTTCAAATTCTTCCTGCCTTAAAAACCCTTTTTTAACCGAAAGATAACCGGCGGCAATCATTCCCGCTCCGACCGCCTCGCCATGCGGAATACCGAGTATTTTTTCAAAGGCATGTCCGAACGTATGCCCGAAATTGAGTTTTCTCCGTTCACCCTTTTCCTTTTCATCTCGGGAAACGATTTCGGATTTGATCCTGACCGAATTGTAGACCAGTCTTTCGATAATTTCAGGGTCAAGGGAAAGCGCTTTTTCGTAATTTTCCTCGAGGAAAGTAAAAAGGCCTTCGTCTCTTATTGCAGCATGTTTTATTATCTCTCCAAACCCGTTGCGCAACTCCTTGGCTGGCAGGGTTGAAAGAAGATTCAAATCGCATATAACAAATTCGGGCTGGCTGAAAAGACCGACTATATTTTTGTATCCGTCCAGATTGACGCCGTTTTTACCACCTACACTCGCATCAACCTGTGAGAGCAGCGTGGAAGAGACAAAACCGAACCTGAGGCCCCTTAAAAAAGTCGAAGCCGCGAATCCGGCTATATCACATACAACACCGCCTCCTATCCCGGCGATATAAGATGATCTGTCAACTCCGAATTCAAGGAGCCTTTCATAAATATGGCGGACCGTATCGAGGTTTTTTGTATTTTCACCCGGTTCAATTTTTATGACCCTGCATGGAGGAAAGTCCTTTCCGTGGAAATGCCATATGTTTTTATCGGTAATTATAACTGTCTTTTCAACCGGGAGATACCTGCCGAGATTCAAAAGGCTTTCACCAACCATAACCACTGAATCACCTTCGCTACCTTTTATTTTTATAGTTTTTACCATATAATTATTAGTTTCTGATTTTTGATTTTTACTCTCCGGTTCGAAATTAGAAAATCGTGATTCGAACCTTAAAATCAATCACTTCGATTTTCAGTATTCGATATTCTATGTCCGATATTCGATATTCTGCTTATGATTTTACGCTCGCGCCTAACTTTTTTTTATTTTCACCCTTTACTCTTAACTCTTCACTTTTCACACCGACTTACGCCTTTTGCTTCACGCCCGTTTTAATTAAAGATATCGTATATTGCCCTCACCTGCCTGCAAAGCGTCTCGAACTGGAGGGGATAAAGCGACTGGGCGCCGTCGCTCATAGCCTCCTCCGGGGCATGATGCACTTCAACCATAAGGCCGTGAGCTTCTGCAGCCACCGCGGCCCTGCTTAAGGGTATAACCTGGTCTCTGCGGCCTGCAGCATGGCTCGGGTCAATTATTATCGGAAGATGGCTCTCTTTCCGAACAACCGGAATAGCCGAAAGATCCAAGGTGTTGCGGCTGTGATGTGAAAAGGTCCTGACACCCCTTTCGCATAAAACTACCCTGGAATTCCCGCCTTCAAGAATATATTCGGCGGCCATCAGAAACTCTTCTATCGTGGCCGCCATTCCTCGTTTGAGAAGAACAGGCTTTGATGATTTCCCCGCACGCCGGAGAAGGCTGAAATTCTGCATGTTACGGGTTCCGATCTGCAGCATGTCCGCATATTCTTCTACCATATCAAAATGTTCATAATCCATGACCTCGGTCACAACCGGCAGACCGGTCGTTTCGCGAACTTCTGCAAGTATTTTCAATCCTTTCTCGCCAAGTCCCTGAAAAGAATATGGGGAAGTCCTGGGCTTGAAAGCTCCTCCCCTGAAAATATGCGCTCCGGCGCGTTTGACATGCCCTGCTATGGTAAGAGCCTGGTCTCTGCTTTCGATTGCGCAGGGACCTGCTATTATTACAAGGTAGCCGTTTCCTATCGGCACATCCCCTACGCGAACGACCGTTCCTTCAGGCTGGATTTCACGGCTGACAAGCTTATAAGGTTTCGTAACAGGGATAGCCTCTTTTACTCCTGGAAGTCCCAGCACAACAGAAGCGTCAACAGGCCCCTTGTTGTTTAATATGCCGATTGATACCCTGTCTCCGCCAGGAATCGGCCGTGCAGTATATCCTTTCGCTTCAATAGCAGTGACAACTGCTTCGATCTCTTCCTGCGTAGCTTTTTTATTCATTACAACAAGCATCTTTATATCCTCCCTGAAAAATCCGGTATCCGGTTGCCGGTTAACGGCTGCTCATTATTTGTCGACACATAAAAACAAAAAAGGATCGCAAGCTTTTTTAGGTCTGCCCGCGATCCTTATTTATTCTGAAATACCGGTCAATTATTAAATAACGAAATTCTCGGCAAACCCCTCCCTGCTGTTTTTCCGTCGCCAGCACCAGTAAAAATTCTGAATCATAAAATATTTATCAAGAGTCATTTGCCTTCAAAAGCCTGCTGTTCCATGCATTTTTATTCACGCTACCGGAATATCCCGCCGATTGTCAAGATATTTTTACATCTCAATCATCACCGGTCAATTCCCCCGCAATGCCTTAATCTAATAGAATCTTCTCGACTTTTGCCGCTATTGCATCATCTCTGAGATAATTTAACGCTTCTATTAACTCATATGGCGCGCCCTGAAGTTGAAGCGAAGAGATATAGGTTTGAAGAAGCGATTCTCTGTTGAAATTATCGAGACGAACTATTGCAAGTATTGTTCTGTTCATCGCCTGATCTTCCCTGGCCGCCTGGATAAGAGCAACAAAATTCTCATTTTCATCGGCCGTTTCTATTTTTCCCTGCGCATTCATATGTTGATGAGTTCGTATAAGAGTCAAAATTTAGACGGCAAAGTAAAAAGTTGAAGGCGTCGCAAATCCAGTGTCATGAGGCGTACCTGATAGTACGCCAAAATCACAACAGGGTCAAGCGCAACGATAACAGCGCAACGAAAACACGATAGTGAAGCACAAGCGCTGATCGGGCTCCCAACGAACTCATCGATTATAATGAACCGGTTGGAAGTCATATACAAAATTACACCCCTCAAGGGGGTACTAAAAAAGAGTCCCGTTTATCGGGGCTAAGAGAGCATATTAAGACTTCCAGCGAGTTCGTCGAATATAGCTTGCCGCAAAGCGGCATAAAATTGCTTTTTACGAAGCCGTCATCTGTTCATGCTCCCCTGAATATAGCCTTCAAGATCCATTGAGACATACAAGTATCCGGCTTTTTTTATTTTTCCTACCAGCAAATCCCTTATTTTTTCATTCATTACCTTTTCAAAATCATTCTTTACCAGTTCAATTCTTGCAAGATCTCCATGGTGCCGGACACGGCAGGCGGTAAAACCAAGATCAATCAACGCATTCTCAGCCTCTTCAATCATTGTTAAACTTTCAATCGTGATACCATTGCCATACGGTATCCTCGTGGCAAGACATGCCATAGCCGGTTTATTCCATGTTTCAAGACGCATATTTTTTGAAAGATCCCGAATATCCTGCTTTGAAAGTCCTGCATCTATCATAGGGGCGGCAATGTTAAACTCCGATGCTGCTGAAAAACCGGGACGAAAATCCTTCAGATCATCGGTATTTGCGCCATGAGCAAGTTCCGATATTCCTGCTTTGGAAGCTGCTTCGATCATCTTCGGGAAAAGGTTTTTTTTGCAGATATAACACCTGTTCCTGTTATTAGCCGTAAATTCAGGTAGATTTGTCTCATCTGATTGAATTATGATATGTTTTATCCCGTAGTCCAGCGCAAACTTTCCGGCAAATTCTGTTTCTCTTGCCGGATGAACAGGTGATTTTGCAGTAATAGCCGTAACTTTTTCCCCTAAGACTTCATACGCCACAGCAAGCAGGAAAGAGCTGTCTGCTCCCCCCGAAAAAGCAACCGCAAGGGAGTTGAAATTCTTAAGGATTGAAATAAGTTTTTCTTTTTTAAGCTTGAGTTCGTCGCGCTTCATCTCTTTTTCTTTCTTTAGTGTTGACCGGCTCTTAATAAGTTGTTCGCACACAAAGATCACAAAAGACTCAAAGAAAAACCCGAATGTTTTAAACTGACAATTTTTGTGTCTTCGTGGCAAAACCGACTTTTTACGAAGCCGTCAAAAGTGATGAACTCGTAAAAAGTCAAATTTCAGACGGCAAAGTAAAAAGTTCAAGTTCAAGGCGTCGCGAATCCCGTGTGATGAGGCCTACTTATCGTACGCCGCAATCGCAACGGGATGAAGCGCAACGAAGAAATCGGACTTTTTACGAAGCCGTCAAAAGTGTTTACAAAATATTTCGTATATCTTATATAAAATTTATAGAAAATTCTCAACAGATGTCGGATCCGTGCGTCTGAAAGGATATAATCATGAGCAATAAAACCAAAACCATTCTTTTTATTGTCGTTGCGGCATTAATTGTAATAACCCTGCTGACCAGCAATTCCAACAAGGAGAATTACTTTTTAAAAGATAAAGACGGAGCAGTTGAGATATGGAAAGGAAGATTCTCCCCGCTCGGCAGGGAGCTCTTTATCAATATGCCCGGGGCGCAACCACCTGATACTATAAAAGAAAAATACTCACGTGAAGAGGTTTTCCCTTTCATAGCAAAATACTATATAGATAAGGCAGATGCGGTTCTTGATGTTCCGGGGCTGCCTGACTTTGAAGGCATGAGAGCCTATCTGAACAAATCTCTCACTTTTGCAATCACCTCCGACCTTCAGGAAAAAGCCCGTAAACGATTAGACAAAATTGACAGGATGGTACTTCTTTACAAAGCCGATATAGCTGTCAACAAAGACACCATACCCGAACTCAAAACAGCTCTTGAATATTTAAACAGGGCCAAATCCCTCGGTCCGGATGAAATAGAATCAGGTCTTATTCAACAGAAAATTGATTCGATCAGGACAAGAATGGCGGTCATTGAAATCCCGCAGCAGGCAGAAATACAGGTTCAGAAGAAACCTGTAAAATAAGGTTCTGCCTTCAATTGTTTTGCCCTGCCGTTTTTATGCTCCTGATGCTGCAAATCATTGAAGCTACCCGCAACAAGATAGGGGTTAGTGCGCACTATTTCAGTTAAGCCTGTCCATACCTGATTCGCTTTTTACTGTTGGGCAGAATCAACAGCATTAAGAAAACTGCAACAAGTGCAAGAGAAAGGATATATGAAAACTGAAAACCAGCTGCTTGATTCGGCAATGGCCTGGGGGGCCGATTACTTTGGTATTGCGGATTTATCTCCGGTCCAAAACGTTATTCTCGAACAAGGCGGAGCGGAAATCGCAGAGTATCCACGTTCCATATCAATCGGAATCGCCCTGTTTCATCCGATTGTAAACCGGTTATCAAGACACATTGAACGGGCGGCGGCAGTCAGCTATCGATCCCATTGCTACGATATAATCAATGAACGCCTCGACCAGATCGTCTCCCGTCTGGCAAGCGTGCTGCAGCGCCTGGGGCACAAAGCTTTCCCCGTTCCTGCGTCAAAGCGTGTGGATGATGATAAAATCTGCGCAATTTTTTCTCATAAATTGAGCGCCCATCTGGCCGGATTGGGCTGGATCGGTAAAAACTGTCTCCTGATTACTCCGGACATGGGCCCCAGGGTGCGTTGGGCAACGGTATTGACAGACGCACCCCTTAAAGCAAAAGGTCGACCCATCGAAGAACGGTGCGGAGATTGCCGTGAGTGTGTAAACATTTGTCCGGTAAGCGCCTTTACGGGACAAGCATTCCGATCAGGAGAACCGAGATCGGCTCGTTTTGACGCCGGTAAATGTGACAGATATTTTTCCAAAATGAAAGAGAAGGATGCCGAAACAGCAATATGCGGGCTGTGTCTATCTTCCTGTCCTTATGGAAAACACTAGAAGTTGTTTCAAAACCCCGCCTGAGGTCTGATAGCTGTGTTGCAAGCCTCTTCAAAATGCTCACATACTACCGTGTATGCTGCGCTTTTTCATCGGCTTGCGCCTTGCTCTCAAACCTGATTCGAGGTTTTGAAATAACTTCTAACTAGTGTCCATCCGGAAACTAAAGATATACACTATTGCGTTCCAATTCGGAAATAGGCAATTTTGGGCAAGCTCAAGGAAATCAAGGGCTGCGCTTAAGGCATACGCAATGTATGCCGCACAAGTAATCCTGCAGATTGACACTTTAGATCGCTCAAAAGGGCCATCTCCGGATGGAAACTAACTATAAAAAATATAAAACGCCCCTTCATCTGAATCCGTAAATCGTTTATCAATACAGGGTACAGGTGATCAAATGAATCGAATACACTTTAAGATTTGTTTTTGTCTGCTCGTTCTTACGGGAAGCTTTATAGGCGCCTCCTGCGCTGATAAGGAAACCACAACCCTGATCAGCAGTTTCCGGGAAAAGGCCGTACAGGCAGAAAACAAGGCAAAGATCCAGGTTGTACGATCCGCGGCACATGCTTATGCCCTGGAGTTCGGCGAGAGTCAAAAAACTTGGAGGAACTGGTGGAAAATGGATTCTTAAGCGCTTCGGACATTGTCGATGATAATGGTGATCCGCTGCCTTTTTCTCCGGACGAGATCCTGCCCGGCAAAGTTATAACAAAATCCTACGGCAAGTGTGGCGTCACGGTCAGTCCGAATTGAAGCTCCCCGCAGCAAGCTACGGGGAATCTTCGACCGTAGGGTATAGCATCTATTTTTAATTCGCTCGCTAACCCCGCTGCAAGCAGCGAGGAATGCTCTCGCTGTTTCGGTTCAAAAGCTGGAGATAGGTGTCCGTCCTGTGGCGTCGTATGGGGCGTGGAGAGGCAAATCAAAGCCGTTTCGGGGAGGCGCTTGCTTCCCGCTGTGATGCAAGTTAACTTATTCGATTTTATATAAATATTGGAGTATTAACAGGCAATCCGAAGTTCAGATCTTTCCATAACCGGATATTAAGTATTACGTATTATTAATTGTTCGGAGCAATTATCCGATTGATGTCATTGTGTAAAAATGGTAAATTGAAGCCATGAACAGGAATCATACAGCCATATGCCAAATGTCGGACCATCGGGACGACAACTTCATTCCCGACACACCAGCAGACCGCATTGGGCTCGTCTGGTTTCTGACCCGGGAAATCACATCCTTGAGCAAAAAGTACGATGCTGAACGAAGACTACAAAGAAATGTTACTCGCCTTATCCGGATAGAAGTTTAGAAAAGGATAGCCCTTAACAGAGAGGTAAAAATGAATTTAAATGATATCTCCATATTCGACCTGAGTACACCGGAAAAATTACAACTGGTGGAAGACCTGTGGGATGATCTGGCGGCTTCCCCGGCAGAGGTTCCCGTTCATGAATGGCAAAAGGAAGAGTTGACTCGTCGAAAAGCTAACCTGAAGAGCAAGCCGTCTTCGGGAGTTTCGTGGGACGAGGTCAAACACAGGCTTCGAAGTCGCTATGGCCGTTGAACTTATAATCGCGCCGGAAGTTCAATATGACGTTCAGGAGGCATATAGCTGGTACGAAGACCGTAGGCATGGCCTATGAGAAGATTTTCTCAGCTGTGTAGATGCCTGTATTGAGGCAATTTGTCGTATGCCCGAACTCTATGTAAAAGCTCACGAGGAGTATCGCCGGGCATTGGTAAGGCGATTTCCATATGCCGTTTTTTATGAGTATACTGATGGGAAAGTATTCATCTACAGTATTTTTCATACATCCAGTGATCCCCAAAAATGGAAGAATCGCTTGGTTTGACTTATACCTGTTTGCCTTACTTCTATACGGCCTTCGGTTGCTGAAAAAACCATCCATGTACCAGACTCCTTCTACCCGGCAACCAAAGTTCAATAATAAACACCTTCAACGCAGGCCCACAATAGAACTTATTTGATTTTATATAAATATTGGAGTAATTAAGAGGCAATCCTAAGTTCAGATCTTTCTGGAACTTGATATAAATAATATTACATATATTTGTTGCTATTTGGAGTTAAGATATGTCTACCGCAACGATAAGGATTTTTTTGGTACATGGCGACCCGAAGCGACTCAGAACAGCCGAACTATCAAACTGGACTGGCAAAGCAGTTGCTGGGCCACGTAGCGAATTTGAAGGTGTGATCGGGCGCGAAGAGTCCGGCAGCTCAGGTGTGTATTTCCTAACAGGCAATGATCCAGAATCGGGGAAACCTGCTCTATATGTCGGAGAAGCGGAAAACATCAAAGATCGCGTTAAGGCCCACCTTGAAAAGGATTTCTGGAACCAGATCGTTTATTTCATAAGCAAAGACGAAAACCTTACAAAAGCCCACATCCGCTACTTGGAGGGGAATCTCATAGAGCAAGCCCGCCGAGCTAATCGATCACTCGTCATGAATGGGCAGAGCAGCGGAGCAAAGCTCCCAGAGTCAGATCGTGAAGATATGAAAGTCTTTCTGGAAAAAATAAATCAGCTGTTACCTGTGCTTGGCATTGAAATGTTGGTCCCCACTGCCGGTAAGGCTGCGACTGATGCAGAAAAGGAAATGCTGTTCTGCGAGATAAAAAATCTGAAAGCGAGAGGACATCTCACCCCGAACGGTTTCCTTATTTTGAAAGGGTCTCAAGCAGTACTATATGAGCGCAAATCATCGCAAAAATATCCGTGGCCACTAAATATGCGGCAAAGACTCAAAGATGAAGGTACTCTTTCCGTTCATGAGGACCATATTGTATTCACGCGTGACGAGGAATTTTCCAGCCCCAGTGCGGCTGCGGCTGTAGTCCATGGTGGACATGCTAATGGCCTCATTGCATGGAAGAACAAAGATGGAATAACCTTAAAGGAAATTGAATCCACATAACGAGCGGGTGCACCGTACGGAGTAGAATAGCTATCCAAGGCGGGGTTCATCGTGTTGGCCGGTAAGAATAATTCTTGATGGATCAGAAAATGGATCTTTTAGAAGAACTTAAAAAGCTATCGCTAAAATTAGATCAGGCAGAGATCGATTATGCTTTATGCGGCGGTTTGGCTATCGCCATTTATGCAAAGCCCCGGGCGACACTCGATATTGATATCATGATCGATCCGGCTTTTCTTTCGAAAACCAGGAATGCTGCCCACGAACTGGGTTTTACGCTGAATTCCGCGCCGATGGAATTTCATGACGGCGCCGTCAAAATCCATAGATTGGTAAAAATCGATGAAGATTCAGGAGAACATCTCGTTCTGGATTTGCTGATTGTAACCCCGGAAACGAAAAAAGCGTGGGATGATCGTCTTACCGTCGAGTGGGAAGGAGGCCCATTGAAAGTGGTTTCTCCACAAGGTCTGATTTTGCTGAAATCTTTTCGTCGCAGCGGTCAGGATCAGGATGATATTGAATATCTCAGGAGTCTGGAAAATGAAGATTGATATGAGTCCGGAAGCTATTTCAAAGCGATTGAAGATTGTCAATGAACTGAGACGAACATGCCTTTCTCTTGCTAATTCGAGTGCAGGCAAGGAAATACTAAAGAAGTTTTCAGCCAACATCAAGTCGGTGCAGCGGACCTCGCAGTCGCTCGGCCGCTGACTACATAATTGAAGCTCCCCGCCGCAGAGCGGTCGGAGAATCTTCACCGTAAGGAATATCATCTGTTTTTAATTTGCTCGCTAACCCCGCCGCAGAGCGGTCGGGGAATGCGCTCGCGTTTCGGTTCAACAAAGGATTAATATGAATATTTACGATGAATTTTTTCTATCATCAAACAATTGAATGCCGCCAACATTAAGTATGCCGTCGTTGGGGGAATCGCACTGTCATTTCACACAGAACTCAGATATAAGAAGGATGTTGCGGACTTCGAGGCTTTGGAAAATGACAAGAATTGAGAAAGTCCTACGAGATATCAGTAATCTGCAGGATTTCTACAAGAAAACAGGTTTGTTGAGATCGCAAATTAAAGCGAAATCATCAATGCAATTAAAAAATGCCGAAAAAAAAGATGCCCTCAAGCGGGATTTTCATGACACTCCACCCGATAGGTGATCATGTTTTAAGAACCAGATGAAACGACAATCAAATACATAAAAAAAGGAATTTTTTGATGGCGAAAAAACAGATTAAGGGGGTTATTCCTCCGATGCTTACCCCTTTTAAGGCAAACGGTGACGTTGACTACGACAGACACATCCGGAATATGGAACGCTGGAATAAAGACAGGCTTGCAGGATATCTGGTTCTCGGATCAAACAGTGAAACGGCTTATATGAACGAAGCAGAAAAAATAAAGCTTATCAGACTGACGGTAAAGCATGCAAAGAAAGGCCGCTTTATCCTGGCTGGAACCGGCGTGGAATCGGCGCGGGAAACCATCGCCCTGACCAACAAGGCCGCGGATCTCGGAGTGGATGCCGCCCTTATCCTGACTCCGTCCTACTATCATTCAAAAATGAATGAAGAGGCCCAGATAAGATTCTTCACAGAAGTCGCCGACAAGACAAAGATACCGGTGATGATATACAACGTGACCGCTTTTACGCATATCAATGTTACGGTAAATACCGTCCGGGTTTTAAGCAGACACCCGAACATTTTAGGGATGAAAGACAGCACAGGAAATGTTCCGCAGCTTACATCATTTTTATCTGTAATAGATAAGGGGTTTAATCTGATGACAGGAACGCTTTCAGCATGGTACCCGGCCTTGACGCTTGGGATAAAGGCCGGAATTTTCGCAGTGGCAAATTGCGCGCCAAATGAATGCAGCGCGATACAGACGGTCTTTGACAAGGGCGATCATGAAGCTGCCAGAAAGCTTTACTTCAGGATATTCCCTGTCAATAACGCCGTTACCGCCACCTTTGGCATTCCCGGATTGAAGTACGCATCTGATTTGATGGGGTACAGGGGCGGGCATGTTCGCTCACCCCTGCTTCCGTTAAAGGATGAAGAAAAAATCAAAATCAAAGAAATTCTTCAGACCGCCGAACTGATATAGTTCTATTTAGAAGTCGTTTCAAAACCCCGTCTGAGGTCTGATAGCTGTTTTGCAAGCCTCTTCAAAATGCTCACATACTAACGTGTATGCTGCGCTTTTTCATCGGCTTGCGCCTTGCTCTCAAACCTGATACGAGGTTTTGAAATGATTTATAGACAGGATCAACAGAACATTTTGTACCTTGCCCCTTGAATCTTGACCCTGTTTTTTTTGTTAATCCTGTAAATCCTGTCTAAAATATTTTTTAAGCGGCATAGACCGCCGTTGCCGCCTCGATGGCGCCCGGTTTGGCCTTGAACCCCTCCGCTTTCAATACCGCCTCAAGCGCGGCAAGAAAGAGGATGACGTTTTTACGCCTGCTGGAATGTCCCATGAGACCTACACGCCACACCTTGCCCGCAAACTGGCCCAATCCGCCTCCGATCTCTATGGCAAAGTCATTAAGGAGCGCCTTGCGAACTTTCAGGTCGTTGACGCCTTCGGGAATGCGGACGGCATTTAACATCGGAAGCCTCTCTTTCTCCGGCACAAGCATGGAAAGCCCCATGGCCTCTATGCCGGCCACCAGGGCGCGGTGATTCAGTATATGCCTGGCAAACCTTATCTCTAATCCTTCCTCTGCGATGATGCGCAGCGCCTCCCGGATAGCGTATATCATATTGATCGGCGCAGTGTGATGGTACTTGCGCTCATTGCCCCAGTAATCGCGCACCATGCCAAAATCAAGATACCAGCTCACCACCGGATGTTTGCGCTGTTCCAGGGCCTTAATGGCTGCCGCACTGAAGCTCACCGGAGAAAGACCCGGCGGACAGGAGATGCATTTCTGTGTGCCGCTGTAAGCGGCGTCGATCTTCATTTCGTCAAGGGGAACATTTATTCCACCCAGGGATGTGACGCAGTCGACAAGGAAAAGAGCTCCGGCTTCATGGGCGATTTTGGAGATATCCGAAAGCGGCGTGCAAGCTCCGGTGGATGTCTCGGCGTGCACCACAGCAACAACCTTGGGCTTGCCTTTCACGGCTTTTGCCACGGCCTGGGGGTCAACAGCCCGCCCCCACTCGCAGTCAACCCTGATAAGCTTGCCGCCGATACGATTGACAATGTCGCACATGCGGGTTCCGAACACCCCGTTGACAGCCACCACCACCTCATCTCCGCACTCCACCAAATTGACAAAACAGGCTTCCATGCCGGCGCTGCCGGTGGCCGAAACAGGGATGGTCAGAGCATTTTGAGTCTGGAAAATATAGCGAAGCAGTTGCTGTGTTTCGTTCATAGTCCCCAGGAAATACGGGTCAAGATGGCCGATGCAGGGGGCGGCCATGGCTTGCAGCACCCGGGCAGGTACGTCGCTCGGCCCCGGCCCCATAAGAAGCCGTTCGCCAGGGTTTATATCTCTGAATTCCTTTGGATCGATCTTTGATGGGTTACTACTCATGTGTCAATCTCCCTCTTCAGTTAATATAAGAATTCGATTTTTTATTAATTTGCTCGTATTGCATGATATATCTTTTATGTCAAGTGCTTCACTTCGTGTTACTTGAACCCTCAAACCCTTGGCTCCTTGAACCCTATTTACCTTATACCTTTGCCCCTTTCTTTTAGCTATTCACCAAATGGCATGCCACCAGATGCTCTTCGCCTTCAGTCCCGGACACAGACAAAAGCTCCGGCTCCTCCTTACTGCACCTGTCAAAAGCAACGGGGCACCGGGTATGAAAACGGCATCCCGAAGGCGGATTTAAAGACGACGGCACATCCCCGTACAGGACTGTTTTCTTGTTTCTCACCGAAGGATCGGGTACGGGAATCGCCGATATAAGAGCCCTGGTATACGGATGAAGCGGTTTTTGATATATCGTATCCGCATCGGTATATTCGACTATTTTTCCAAGATACATGACGGCAATGTGATCCGAAATATGTTTCACCACGGCAAGATCATGGGCAATGAAAAGATATGTCAGGTTCATCTCAGACTGAAGATCAAGAAGAAGATTAAGTATCTGGGACTGGATTGAAACATCGAGCGCCGATACCGGCTCATCACAAATTATCAGCCTGGGTTTCAAGGCAATGGCTCTTGCTATTCCTATTCTCTGACGCTGTCCGCCGGAAAACTCATGCGGAAACCGGGTGATCGCACTTTCCGGCATTCCAACCCGTAACAGAAGATTTTCAGCCTCGCTCCGCCTTGCCGACGGAGAACCGATTCCATGAATTATCAACGGTTCTTCCAGGATATCTCCGACAGTCTGCCTTGCATCAAGAGATTCGAAAGGATCCTGGAAAACCATCTGCATGTTTCTTCTAAGCGGCCTTAATTCACTCTCCGGCAGACCTGAGATATTTTTTCCTTCGAATATTACTTCCCCGCCGGACAACTCATAAAGCCTTAAAATCGCCCTGCCGACGGTTGTTTTGCCGCATCCTGATTCACCGACAAGCCCTACAGTCTTACCGGCCGCAACTCTCATGGAAACCCCGTCAACAGCATAAACTTTTCCGGTTTTCCTGCGGAAGATACCCCCGTAAACAGGGAAATGCACTTTAAGATTTCTTGTTTCAAGCAGGTAATTTTCCTGCTGTTCCGGTTCAGGCATAAAGATAACAGCTCACTTGATGTTCATTGTCTATACTGAAAGCAGGAGGAGAAACAGTCCCGCACACGGCCATTGCTTCGGGGCACCGGTTCCTGAATCTGCATCCATCGGGAAGTTCATGGAGGGCTGGAACCATGCCCTTTATGACATGCAGCCTTGTTTTTCTCTTTCCTTCAAGGCGCGGAATAGATAAAAGAAGTCCTTTTGTATAAGGGTGCATCGGCTCTTTGAAAAGCTTCCCGACAGGCGCCTTCTCCGCTACTTTCCCGGCGTACATTACAAGAACGCTGTCGCTTGTTTCAGCTATGACCCCGAGCGCATGGGTAATAAAGATTATTGCCATGCCGGTTTCATCCTGAAGCTTCTTCATAAGATCGATTATCTGCGCCTGTATTGTCACGTCAAGGGCGGTGGTTGGTTCATCGGCTATCAGGATATCGGGTTTGCACGCAAGCGCCATTGCAATCATAACCCTCTGGCGCATGCCTCCGGATATATGGTGCGGATATTCATTAATACGTTTTCCCGGATCTGATATTCCTACTTTTTGCAGCATCCCCGCCGATTCTTCCCGGATCTCTTTTTCACTCATCCCGGAATAACGAAGCCTGAAAACCTCTCCGATCTGATCCCCTATCCTGTGGACCGGATTCAAGGCCGTCATCGGTTCCTGGAATATCATGGATATCCTGTTCCCGCGTATTTCATGCATCCTTTCGGCAGGCAAAACCGCTATATCAGTTCCGGAAAAAATGATGCGTCCTCCATCGATCCGGCCGGATGGCTTGGGGAGAAGCCTCATGATTGAGAGGGCGGTAACGCTTTTTCCGCACCCGGATTCACCGACAATGCCAAGAACCTCTCCCTTGCTTACATCAAAGCTTACATCATCAACAGCTCTTATTCTGCCGGCCTCTGTCTCAAATGATGTCACAAGATTTTTAACCTTCAGTACGGCCTCTTTATTCAATTCCAATTCCTCGCACCTTGCTCGCTGATTTCCGGTTCCTGATCTGGACATAGAACACCGAACTTCGAATATCGTACATCGTACTTGGTTCTTCAAATAAAGTGCTTCGATGTCCGAAATTCGATATTCGATATTCGGCTCACGCGCTTGCCCCTCGAATCCTTGAATCCTTGACCCCTGATATTCACTTTTTAACTTTGATCGTTATCGACTTCATCTTGTAAGTCTCATCAATCATAGTAACGGGTCTGAATTTTACACCTTTTTTCATCGCTTCCTTTGTCTCGTTATAAACTTTTTCATCAAACCAGAAAAGCCCTCCGGCCATGCTTCCGAAAGGATCAAAGAGGCTCGTTGAATGTTTCGTCCCTGGAATCTCCGGAAATTTCCACCATCTCCAGTAGGCGTGGCGCACATAAGGAACCATGAAGGTCGGAACAAAACACCCCGTATCATCTATCTTTTGCTGTATTTTGACTGAAAGCTTTATCCTCTCTTCCTCTTCAAGGGAATTCCGGTATTCATCTATAAGCCTGTTCATTTCAGGATCATCGGTATTTGTAATGTTGTTAGTCTGGGGCTTGTGGGCGTTTACCGAATGGAAATGTTCCCAGTACTGCGGTCTGAAAGAGGTGCTCCAGCCCATCCATGCCACATCATGTTTCTTCTCGAGAAATTTCTTGAAAGCTGCCGTCTGATCAAGGCTCTGAAGTCTCAGCTCAATTCCAGCTTTCTTGGCCTCCTCCTTCAGAACAACAAGCCTGGGAGTGTGGGTTTCGGAGCCGTAGGCAACTTCGACTGAAAAGCGGTTTCCGCCCTTTTCCCATATGCCGTCCGGGCCGCGTTTCCAGCCGGCTTTTTTCATATAATAATCGACCTTTTCAAGATCAAATCTTCTTGCCCTGATCTTTTCGTTTGAATATCTCCCATACCCCACAAAACCGTGCTCAAGCCTGAAATAATCATTTCTTAAAACTTTCTCTATAACCCTCTCCACATTCATAGCATGGGCAAATGAATATCTTACATTTATATCCTTAAATATCTCCTTGTCCTGGTTCAGCCACAATCCCATGGCAGACTGCTGGGTATCGTTGAAAAACCAGATTTTGTTGACATATCCGTTCTCAATCACGGGCGTCTTTGATTTGACATGCCAGAATTCCGGAATTGTAAGGCCGAACTCATCTTCCTTTCCCTTCTTGAAATACTCCCATATCATGTTCATATCACGCACAACCGTGAATATAACCTTATCTACGTTAAAACGGTTTCTGAAATACTTAAGGTCGTCTCCCCACCAGTTTTTTTTGCGTTTAAATTTTACATGCTTCCCCTTGACATATTCGCTCATCTGGTAAGCGCCCGTGTTGGGAACAATCTCCCAGTTGTATTTTTTCACAAAATTATCATCCAGCTTGCCGTAATAATGGGCAGGAGTCGGACTTAGCCCGAGCTTGAGATAGAGATCCGGTTCCGCCTTGGTGGCGACAACCGCAAGTGTATAGTCATCATAAACGACCACCCTGTCTATCTCCTTTGTGTAGTAATCATTGTACCACGGCGCCACGATATGTTTTGAGCGCATGAATTCAAGCGTATATGCGAAATCTTTTGCCGTAACAGATATTCCGTCCGACCAGCGCGCTTTCCTGTTAAGCCTGAAATACATAGTCTTTTTATCTTTCCCGAAAGCCCAGTGAGTTGCAAGTTCCGGAATGATATTCAGGGTGTTCGGATGAATCCCAATGAGTGACAGGTGATTGTCCAGAATGGCGCTCCGGAAGCTTCCGTTTGAATCAGGTCCCACAACCCGGAAAGTCATAGGAAAGCTCATTATGGAGGCGTGAAGAGTTCCGCCTCTTTTTGCCTCCGGCGAAGCAAACACAGAATCCGAGTCGTTTGTAAGCCATTTTATATCTTTCGGAAGTTCCGACCCGGCTGCATACGACGGGAAGGGCAGAAACAATACTCCGGAAACCATGACGAGACTGACAAAAGTTTTTATTACTATTCCGAACATTTTCACTCTAAATTTCTTGTTTATGGTTTTTTGATTCGGACATCGAATATCGTACTTCGTTGTTCGTGATTCGTGATTTGTTTTTCGAAGTGCAACGTCCGATATTCGATATTCTATGTTCGATATTCGACTTGCGCACTTGCCACTTGAACCCTTGAATCCTTGAATCCTTGACCCCTGCTTACCTTTTACCTTTGTGCCTCTGTGCCTTTGCCCCTTTGAACCTTTTACTCATACGTCGTATACATTTTAGGGTCAAATGCCTCCCTTACAGCCTCACCTATGAATGTTACGGCAATGAGTGTTATCGTCATAGCCCCTATGACTGATGCCCCGATCCACCATGAATCCATGTGCGTCCAGGCCTGCTGCAGAAGTTCACCCCAGCTCGGTGTCGGGGGAGCCAGGCCGAATCCCAGATAATCAAGGGATGTAAGAGCTACGATACCGCCCGAAACGGCAAAAGGCGCGTAGGTTACTATAATTGATATCGTATTAGGGATTATGTGCCTGAAAATAATCCGGCTATCCGAAGCTCCGAGCGCCTTTGCGGCAAGAACATAGTCCCTTGCCTTTTCCTTGTATGTCACCGTTCTTATAGTCCAGGTCATTCCTATCCATCCGAAAAAAGCCATGATGGCTATAAGGGTTATAAAGCCCGGTACAACAACAGAAGATATTATTATTATGACATATAAAAAAGGAACATTTGACCAGATTTCAATTATACGCTGGAAAAAAAGATCGAATTTTCCGCCAAAATAGCCCATCGCGCTTCCGACGCTTATGCCTATGCCAAAGTCAAAAAGAAGCAGGAGAAGGGAGAAGCCTATGGCAATCCTGAATCCGTATACAAGTCGTGCAAGAATATCTCTTCCTACATTGTCTGTGCCCATGTAATGTTTTTCAGTAAAGGAAGGCGGAAACGGGGGGAACCTGTCTTCCCTGAGATCGTTCTCGTAAGCATTATAAGGAACAGGAGGCATTAGAATCCAGTTTCCTTTCCCTTCTTCCTTAAATCGCTTTTGAAGCTGCCGGTAGTTTGTTTCATAATCATAATCAAGACCGAATACTTTACCCGGATTCATGGCTCCATAGACCGGGAAATAATATCTTCCTTCGTGGCAGACAACAAGAGCCCGGTTGTTAACGAGCGCTTCGGCAAAAATAGAAGCAAGAATCATCAGGGCCAGAATTATAAAGGAGTAGTATCCCCGCTTTATCGATCTGAAGCGTCTGATTTTTTTTATGGTAAGAGGATTCAGCCGCATATTATTCACTCGAACTTAACCCGCGGATCGACAATGGCAACACATATGTCGGAAAGAATATTGCCTATAAGAAGCAGTAGAGACGAAATGACTAGTATTCCGAGAACAACGGGATAATCCCGCTCGATAATCGCTTCATATCCCAGAAGCCCCATCCCGTTTATATTGAAAACCTTCTCGATCAGAAACGAACCCATCAGGATAATCGAAATATTATTCCCGAAATGGGTGGCTATCGGGATAAGGCTGTTTCTTAATGCATGCCTGAAAACAGCCTTTTTAAACGGAAGACCTTTTGCGATTGCGGTGCGGACATAATCAGCGGAAAGATTGTCGAGAAGAGTGTTCTTCATCAACAGGGTCATTACTGAAAATGAACCGACCATGTAGGCTGCAAGAGGCAAAACAGTATGCCAGATGATGTCTGCCATTTTTTGAAAAAGATTGAAATCCTCAAACTCCTCGCTTACCATTCCGCCCAGAGGAAATATATCCCAGTATGAGGAGAAAAGGATCAGGAGCAGGACTCCGATGACCCATCCCGGCACGGCATAACCGGTAAAAACTATTACGGAAGTTGTATTGTCGAAAGAGCTCTTATGTTTTATGGCTTTTACTATCCCAAGCGGTATGCATATTCCGTATACCAGTGTCATTGTTATTATGCCGAAATAGAGGGATATGGGTATCCGTTCTTTTATCATGCCCCATACAGGATCGTAATAGCGGGTTGATACCCCGAGATCGCCCTTAAGAACCTTTCTCATCCACAAGAAATAGCTCGTTAAAACCGGTTTGTCGAAACCGTAATATTTTTTCAGCTCTTCAATCTGCTCTTCGGAGAGCGGCTGGTTCTGCTCTCTGGAAGAGGGTCTTGCCCCGCTTTTTCCATCCATGCTCTGCATCTGCTGGGCCTGGGCTATCATTCTCTCAATGGGGCCTCCCGGCACGAACCTCGTAATCACAAAAACCATGACGGTTATTCCCAGAAAAGTGGGCAGGATCAATAATAGGCGTCTTAAAATATACGTCGTCATTTGTTTTGGTTATTCCCCTTTCAGACTGTTTACTCATATATGAAAAGCAGAATCATCTCAAGGCAAAAAGGTAAGGGTTCAAAGATTCGAGGGGTCAAGCTATCAAGGGCGAAAGCACAAAGGTTTTGACATCTTTAACAGATTCTTGTTAACAAGTTATCAGCGGAATGAAGAGAAAAATGTAAGGTGTTATAATATAGAATTTCGAAGTACGATGTACTAACTGCGATTCACTAATATCGAACAACAAACCATAAACCAGCAACCAGGAACTTAACGCATGTTCAACTCGGAAAACAGCACTCCGGCGGCAGAACTTGAAGAAAGAATAAAAAAATTCCAGATTCACCTTAACCGGAATAATATTGACGGCGCACTCATAATTCAGAACACGGACCTTTTTTACTTTGCGGGAACAATTCAGCAGGCGCATCTTTACATTCCGGCAGATGGTGAACCGCTCCTGATGGTCCGCAAAAGTTATGAACGTGCCATGGGAGAATCCAAAATAAAAAGGATGATCCCTTTTTCAAGTCCTAAACAGATTACAGGTCTTTTGCGGGAAAACGGATACAGGATACCTGGAGTTCTCGGCCTTGAGACCGATGTGATGCCTGCAAATTTATATTTTACCTACCGCGAATGTTTTGATAATTCAAAACTGACAGACGTATCCCATTTAATACGGCTTGTACGGTCGGTCAAATCAGGTTACGAGCTTGAAATCATCAAAAAAGCGGCTTTCTTTTCAGATATGGTTGCGGATAAAGCGAAAGAACTTCTTGAGGAAGGCATAACCGAAATCGAATTTGCCGGTAAAGTCGAAGCGGAAGCCCGCAAACTTGGTCATCAGGGCATTGTGCGAATGAGGCTCTGGGGAAGCGAAATGTTTTACGGGCACATCATGGCCGGGCCATCCGCCGCTGTCCCAAGTTTTCTTGCATCCCCGACCGGAGGTTCCGGTGTAGGCCAGGCGGTTGCCCAGGGGCCGGGTTTTACAGCCATACGAAAACATCAGCCGGTGCTCTTCGATTACGTATTTGCCTGGATGGGATACCTTTCGGACAACACACGGATTTTTTCAATAGGGAACCTTCCGGATGAACTCATGAAGGCTCATCAGGCAATGCTCGATATTCATGCTATGATCAAAAAAGAAGCAAAGCCTGGTGTAAAGGCTGGCGAACTTTATGATATGGCAACTGAGATGGCAGAACGCCAGGGATACGGTGAAAATTTTATGGGAGTCGGCGACCAGAGAATACGTTTTGTCGGACATGGAATAGGACTTGAACTGGATGAATATCCCTTCATCGCAAAAGGCCAGAAAATGGCTTTAGAGGAAGGTATGACAATTGCCGTTGAACCCAAGCTTGTTTTTCCGGGCAAGGGTGTAGTCGGGATTGAAAACACCCATATTGTCGGAAAAGACGGGCTTATTCAGCTGACAGTAGCGGATGAACAGATAATGATTGTTTGATAATCTGAAGGTTTTTAGGCTGAAGACTATTAGCAACTTCAGCCTTCTGCCTTGGGTCTTCTATATTCGATGCCCGATATTCGATGTCCGGTTCTACATTTTTCCGGCATTCTTAATCATTCCAGCAACCGCGCTGAGAGATTGCACGAAAGGTTATATCCTCTCTGCGAAATCCGTTTAAGAAACCACTGTATCCATGCTTCAAATCCGACCGGAACAACAGACTTGTTCTTTCTGACTGCTTTAAGAACTGCTTTTGCGACCTTTTCAGGAGACCGGCCGTAATCTTTGAAGAATTTTTCGACCGCGCAACGATTGGCGACGCCATCTTCAGGAAGACATGTCCTGCCGTCGCAGACAATATTAGTATTTATTAGCCCCGGGCATATCACCGAGACACCTATTCCGTAACGCCTTACCCCTCGGCCCTCAACGCCTCGCTTAAGCCTACAACGGCGAATTTGGTAGCACAGTAAGCCCCTGCTGCGGGAACTCCGATAAGTCCGAAGAGACTCGCAGTATTGACTATATGCCCGGATTTCTGCGCAATCATGAAAGGCAGAAAGGAATCTATTCCATAAACTACTCCCCAGAAGTTGATTCCAAAAATCCATTCCCAGTCTTTTATGGATGTATTTTCGACCAGCGCACCTACAGCAACACCAGCATTGTTGTGCAGGATATCGATCCTTCCGTATTTTTCCATCACAAAATCTGCAAGAGCCTTTACCTGCGACCTGTCCGACACATCCGCTTTATATAAAAGAGCATCAGCTCCTTTATGTTCAATCTCCTTTTTGACCTCTGTAAGCCTTTCTTCAGAAACGTCTGAAAGAATCACCTTCGCGCCCTCGGATGCAAACGCAACTGCGGTAGCCCGTCCTATTCCTGATCCTGCGCCAGTTACCACGACAACTTTTCCCCTGAAATCCTTTATGCCAGGCATTGTTTTATAAATTCTCCTTCCATTTCGGCAATCCGGTCAAACTGGGCACCCGCATAAATTTCAAAATGTCCGACATCAAGCCTTACTGCTTTAACGTTTTTAATTCTTGCTATGGTTTTTTCAACCATGTCGGGAGGAATAAGAGTGTCCTTCCCGGCATAAATAATAAGGACCGGACATTTGATCTTATCTGCAAAACGAACCGGCCTGTATAATGGAATTCCCAGAAGTATCCTGGCAGGGGTCCTGTTTTCCCATAAAGAATCTTCCGGAATAAGAGCCATGTATCCTGTTTTGGAGTCAGGAGTATTCATGAGCGCAAATTCCTCCGGCCCTGCGACAAACGGAACGTAGTGAGGCTTCCTGAAAGAAAGAGCCCTTGCAAGATCCCGTAATCCATGACCTATGCTTTTCATCCTCTGCGCAAAGTCCAGTCTGAAAGCCGTGGCAAGTCCGTCAACAAAAGGAACTTGGGATACAACACACGATACACCCTCTGTTTTTGCTGCAGTTACAAGGGCATGCCCACCGCTAAAAGATGTTCCCCAGAGAGCAATTTTCCCGGCATTAACACTATCAAGGTTTTTTACATTTGATATGGCAGCCTGCCAGTCATTCAGCTGCGCTCAGGGACACACAAGGTTTCTCGGCTCACCTCCGCTTTCTCCGAAATACCTGTAATCAAAAACAAAAGAAGCGATTCCTTTTTCGGCAAATTTTTCGGCATAGAGAGAAAGGCCGAAACTCTTTTCAGCTCCCATCCCGTGCCCCATGACTACGACAGGCGGTTTCCCTGTTCCGTCCGGGAGAAACAGCCATCCGGAGCACTTAATTCCGTTGCTTATAAAATCCGAATCTATCCTTTTCATCCTTTATATCCTGGCGCCGCTGTCAACAATTCCCCGGCTACTGATTCGGACATGTACCGCGTACCTCGATATCCGATGTCCGACATTCGATGTTCGACTTTCGTCTCTCGCCTCACACTTCTTCATACGGCAGCGGCGGAGTTTTCCATTTTGCGACAGGTTCCCCCCGGTTAAGCCTTGACCTGAAAGAATCGGTTCCCATCACCATAAATGGTTTTATCCTGTCAAGTTCAAGATCACGTATATTCCTGACCATCCTGTGGTCTGAATGGCCCGCTACAAGCTCAAAATTTTTTATGGATGAAAGTCTGTATTTCGCGTCTATATTGACGATTGTCTTTAAGATAGAATCATTCAGGTTTGAATATGTGGCAAGATCAAATCCGTTCACCCTTATTCCGGCTCCTGTTTTACATTTTACTGAAAGAATTGATTCGTTAGTCTTCGGATCAAAAACACTAAACTCAAAGCTGTCGGAATCAAGCCTCGAAGATATCTTCGTTACAAATTTTGGATATCCCCATATTTCCCTGCCGGCTGTCCTGGCAGCTGGGGTGGTAACCGGCATCTCGAGAACATAGGCTCCTATATTATTTTTTTCCATTCCCGTTTTTGATAGAAAGGCCGGAAGATAAAACAAGGGTTTTTTCAGGATTTCAGGATGCACGACAATTGTTATGGTAACTTCGTCGTAAGGGCCGATGTCAACACTCCGGTACTGAAAATAAACAAGACTGACGATTGTCTTTCCGTTGAAAAAACGACATGGGAGAAGACCTGTTCCGGCAAGTTTGGAAGCTGTCTTTTCATAATCAACCCAGAAGTTAAGATATCGAACCCCGACATCATAAAAAAGCATGGGAAGTTCAATATCGCCTTCCGATGTTTTTGCCGCGCTTCTTTTAACATCAAAAAAATCTTTTCCCGCCATGATTCCCCCGCAAGCTTAAATTGACTAGAACGATTGGCATGGAAGTATTACAAGCTGCATAACCAGCTGCACAGAGAGACAACCTGATCAGCATCCGTCAGGTTGGCGGCATTACTCAACGTGCCGTCTTCCAACTGATGCCAAATCTCCCCGGCCATGCTGTTTTCTATGGCGGCGCCGACAAAAAAAATATGAGGTTTAATCTTCCGGTCAGAAAATGCTTTTCGTATGCGAGTAAGAGATGTTCTCGCGGTTTTCCAGTGTTCGTCAGCCCCTGCCGGATCAATACCGCCCTTTAGCTCCCCTAGTGCAATATAGAGTGCCGGATTATTAATGGCTGAGGATAGTTCTTGCGGACTGCAATTGAGAAGACAAAAGTCTACGTTCTTATTTATAAACGGCACCTTGCGATTATATATCATTGTCCGGACTTTTCCTTTTCTGAACCAGCTGAGCCCGGTAAGATAGAGTTCAACATCAGCGTCTTCATCTTTGCCTTTCAACCACTCTTTACTGCCTGAATGAAGCCACTGATAGGGAATTTTAACAAGGCTGAGATTGGCGATTGTGGCACGAGTCAATTTGCGCTCTGCCATTACACCGCCTACATTGCGCATTGAACCCCCAAGAGTGTCGCCCCTGGTCAGGAGAAACCTGTAAACCAACTCCTCAAGAAAAGCCGGACCGGCTGGTTCAAGATATTTTGATATCAGCCCTTGTATCGCCTCAATTCTATCTTGTGGCAATAGATGCCCGATTGCTTTGTCGGATAAACCCGATGCTGTGAGTAATGCCGGTTGGATGATTTCAATTTTAAGCAAATCGGCGGGCGTTCTGGCCTGAGATGCGGCCGATTTTAATGATCTTGCTTGTTCAACAAATGGCGTAGCCCTCCGGTTTTTTTCAAGGGCCAGCGCGACAAAACCGGCTCGAATCTCTTCATAGGTAGTTCTAAGGTCGGAACTGCCGGAAAGGTGCATGCAGTACGGTTTTTTCTTTCCCACTATATCTTTCTCCAAAGATAAACGCATTTTCTTAGAGGATCCCGGCCATGTCTTCCCATTTGCTGGCTGCTGTTGCCTTTGCCGTTCGGCAATATCAGAATGTTCTCGACATGGAATCCGAGCTTTTCGGCAATATTTGAAAGGATCATATCAACCGAGATGCTCGCTCCGGCGTAGCGAACATTGTCATTTACCATGAATAAAAAAGCATTTGACTTCATGACACGGGCGCATTCTGCAATAACGCAGGCCATTTCGTAGAAATAGCCTCTTACCATTCTTGGAATACCGCTATTATTCAACCGGCCTTCCGCCTTTTCATCTTCCAGGTAACTCAGGATAGACTGCAGCAACTCCTGTCCGTCCGCGGCTGCTATTGCATTTACCCATTTTGGATTGATACTGAGCAGATCTTTGACCCGGTTCTCAACTGTGCAGCTAAGCATAGTCTGTCTGAGTTGTGATAACTCCTGCTCGCCGACGCCAAGCAATGCCAACTCCAATGCATAAGTTCTGGTGTAGTCGTAACGGTTGCAATAAGGTGGCGATGTCACAACGGCATCGTATGAATTCTCCGGCAAGGTCGGCATTACATCGAGACAAGATCCTTTAAATAGGTTGAGATTGCCACTCAATACCTTTGCCGGAAACAACTCTCCGGATTTTTTTCTGCAAAGCAAGTCATCACAGATATTCTCTATTTTGTCACATATCGCCTTATCGAATCCGAGGATTTTCCCTTTATCGAAAGGTTTTGCGCCATGCCTCCGTCCTGATCTGTAGTCCCATCTGAGATATTGTCCGTCTTTACGCGTAAAGCTAATAGATTCCAATACACATAATAAGGCAAAATACAAAACCGACCGGACACGTTCATTTTCATTTTGCAAGGCACTCAGATACCGCTCAATCGATTCAACCGTCTTCTCCGGGTAGGCGCCATTTGTGATACGAAGTATTGGAAGAACTGCTTTTGTTTCGAATTGATGCCAGGGGCAATCTTTAACCCACTTTCTGAGAGCAGCAAAATCCTTCGTTGAAAATTCCCTTTCCAGGCACATTCGAACAAGGATGATTTGTTGACCTATGGGAAGCAACTCAATACCATCTGCATCTATTCCGGCCTCACTTGCGGCAAACATTGCTGTGCCGCTTCCGGCAAACGGATCGAGCATCTTGCCGGTTGAAATGCCATATTTATCAAGCAGATATTCAATAAGAGATGCTGAAAAGGCTTCTTTGTATTTATACCAGCGATAATTAGGTCTCGATTTGTTTGCCTGAAAACTCACAATCTGACGTGTCAGGATTGGTTGAACTTCCAGCTTATCGTGGAAGTGCTGAGACAGCTTCTGGTCAAGGAGCTCAATTCGGGTTAATGCTGTGCTTTGCCCGATAGACTTGGAAGGTTGTGTTTCAGAATTAATATCGATGCAGTTTTTATCAATTATATCAAGTGAATCAATAGGCACTGTCTCATGAGAGAAAAGAGGCTTGGTTTGCGAATATATTGATGATCTCTGCATGTAGTATTTCACCCTTTTTTATAATTGTTGATATTAATATGAAGGCTATTATCTGTCAAGACGGATGGATTCGCCGGGTGCCTTTCATAATGTTATCGGAAAAGAGAATAACCGGATAAGAAAAAGCAAAGACCGGTGAACTATGTGCCCATCCATTATCTTATTGTCCGGGCAGTTTAAAAGGAAGCTGGAACCCCCCAAGCGGTGACTGTTTCTGAACTCCCCCGCTCTGCATACCGGTCAACTGGGATATACGGTTTTCGACCTCTTCGCCGAGGCCTTCAAATCCGCCGAGGCTTCCCTTTGCTTCCTGAAGCGGTCCGCTAACCTTATCGGATATGGCCGCACGCAGTTTATTTTCAAACTGTGCAACCTGGTCCTTTATTATTGAGCCGACAGCATTTTTTAGTATATCGTCAAGGTTGGATGAAATCTGCGTCTGATAATTATCTGTCGGCCCTGTTATACTGGCCTTGACTCCAACCGTCGATACTCCGGAGAGCGCTGAAGATACCGCCTTGCCGAAACCGGACTGAGCGTCGGTTCCTCCTGCCGAAATATGAACGCCCCGCAGTTTTGCCGCTACTGTCGCATCAATAATACCTTTTGCAAGCACAGCTTTAAGGTGCAGATCTGCATCTCCTTTTTCCAGTGTGAGCGGGAGGGATGAATCCTGTAAAATGCTCTTTGCCTGTATCTTATAACCTTCGATGTTCAGGTTGATGCTGTCTGCGGATGAGCCGGGAGAAACCCTGTTTATTGCTCCATCAAGCCTTACAGACCGGACGCCTGGAAGTTTTTCTCCTGAAAACATAAACAAAAGGGGCTGGCCAAGAATATTCTGATCAGGCGTTATATTTTTTACAGCCCCGGAAAAATCTCCCATGGGAAGCTGCACAGATACCCTTGCAACACGGATAAGAAAATCGGGTAAAGGCTCTTTTTCCTTAAAGCGCACATCGCTTCCCTTAGCCCTTAACGGTTTGACCACTTCTGCGTTTCCTTTTTTCTGGCCTGCCCTTTCAACAAGGGGCTCAAGCCTTGACTTCCAGTACAGTCCCCTGTCGACCCAGGCGGTTATTCCCGGCTCTATAAAAAAACGACTCATGTTCGCCAACCCGTGGGCTGAAAATCCGTATTTTTCAGACAGGCGGCGTATATCCTCCTGCGGCGCTTTCTCAATTTTAGCAATCTGATCTTTATAATTTGCAAGGGTTGTATTAAATTCCTTCTGGGATTTCTGAAGCAGCTCAAGGTCTGCCTGTATATCCTTATACAGGGTCTGCGCCTCTCCGGCAGAGCCGAGGATTCCTCCTATATCCTTTGACCCTTTTGCTCCTTTTATCGCTTCGATTCGCTTCCGGTATCCATCTATCTTTTCCTTTCCGGGAAGTCCTGCAATATTTTTACTCCACAGATCCTTCTTTCCCTCAAGATCTGACTTTACAGACTGAATCAGCTGAATGGTTTGAAGATTTTCCTTCCCGAGGATATCCTGAATATCGGGCATCTTTGTCATGGAAAGACCCGGGATAGAACCTTTCTTTTTCTCTTTCCCGTCCTTTTCAGTATTTTTTGATATGGCGCCTGATTTTAAGCGCTGAGTTCCGAAGCGGACTTCTTCAACGCTCATCTCATTTACAATAACCTTTCTGCGGAACAACTGCAGGCTGTCGACAGTTCCCGCGATACGCCCTATTTCAACCGCGTTTTTCATAGGCTCATCTGGGTCCGTAACCTGCAGCCCGAAGAGGGTCAGTCCTGCCGGAAAAAGAGAGAGGTCTGCTTTTTTAAGCTCAACCTTGGCGCCTACAATTTTTGTGCCGGTCTTTTCAATAATCCTTTTTATAACCGGGTCCACAAACAGAGCCCAGATGAGGCACATGGAGACAGTCACAACCAGAAAAGCGACGAGTCCCTGCCAGCGAATCCATCTGTTCATATGTTGCCTCCCCATCCTGAAACTGCCTGGTATGCCGAATATATCCGGCTTGCAGTAATCATCTGCATTATACGGGTTTTCCGGACCCGCTCAAGGATATGCGCCCTGTATTGCCTTACGGTAAACATGCTGAAAATTAAAGCAGGCACGAAAAGGATTATGGAAATAAAAAGGCTCCCCATTACTATCGAGTTGTTGAAACGCTCAATCCTCCAGACGGGTGAATTATAAAGCATCGTCCAGAATCCTTCCAGGGGTACTGCAGTGAGGAGGCCGAGCCCTGTTTTATGGAAAACAGGATCAAGCAGATAGGAGATGCCTGAAAAAAGACCGGTTCCGACGATAAATATTGAAATATTAACCCTCAGGGCAAGCACGAGAAAAAGCACAACAAGATTATGGAGGCTCAATAATGGCGTCAGCCCCGTTATTAAGGAAAAACTGACAGCAAGGCCTATCTGCGCTGGATCTGTCTCGGAATTTAACACCTTCAATATTTTGGCAATTGTTGTGATCATGGGGGGGAACCTCCCAAGTGAAAGGATTTTGGCTTTTAAAATAGGATAAAGCCTGGTAAAAGTAAAGGAATATCACAGGGGGATGGAACTTTAATGGCTTTCAAAAAGTCTCATATATCCGTTTTTTTATGTTACAATGTTTCCATTCGGAAATAGTCAATTTTTTTAACAAGATCAAGGAAATCAAGTGTTGTGCTTAAGCCTTACGCAATGTATGTCGCACAAGAAATCTCGCAAATTGACGCTTAAGATCGATCAAAAGAGCCATTTCCGGATGGAAACTATTCTAAGCGAACGCGGCATGTTGTAACTTCTAATTTCATTGGGTGGTAACCTGAAAGTATCAGCGCCTTCATCAACACACACCTATTGCACTTCCCTCGCCGATTAAACAGTGATGGGACTTCATAAAAAATTATTCTGCTGTGTAGCGCTTCTTAATCCCCGATCTGTTGAATTTTCATTGTGCAAGACGGCAGGGCTGATTTAACAGGGTGAATTATTACAGCGGGTAACAATGCCGAAGTAATAGTCGTAACCGATTAATCCGTCGTTTAAGAATAACTGTAATATTGAAAGGTCGTGTCCGGCATAAGGAGCCATAACAAAAAGGTCAAAAATGTCATGGTCATTTCGTAATTGCTCCAAACCCCGATAAACGGGACTCTGTTAAGTACCCCCTTGAGGGGTATAAGCAAATTTGCGAAATTATTTCCTGCCGTTCTTTTCAGTACCCCCTTGGGGGGTAGAAAAATGTCGGAAATAATTTCTAACTTACTAACGGATGCTTTTTGAAAAGTCGTCAATACTCATGTCGGATCTTATCCCGAAACGTGTTAATGCAAAATCATATTTGACAGGGTCCTCCGGAGCAAGCTTTCTGAAGCATGACGTTATCTCAAGAGCCGTTCTCATATCTGCTTGTTTTCTATCCGTAAATTCTATTAAACGGCTTATCCTGTGCATGTGAACATCAAGGGGGATGATGAGCATGGAGGGCGGAATCTTATCCCAGCCTCCGGGGTCTACATCATCCTTTCTGACCATCCAGCGCAAATAAAGATTAAGCCGCTTACAGGCGCTCCCATTTGTCACCAGCGGGATAAGATGACCGGGCTTGCCGCAGCAGCCTGAAATTATCTTCCCCGTAAAAAATTCCAGACCGTTTAAAACAGTTTCATCTTTTTTACAGACTCCCTTCAAAAAGCATGCGTGTAAAGATCCGTATTCTTCTAAAACCTGCTTTAAACCGGTCAGCAAAGCAGTTAAATTTTCATCTCCTGCGAACCTGTGTCTGAACCCGCAGCATGTTTTTCCCAATGAGGATGATGTCGAATTCCTGATAAAAGAATAAGGAGAAGAGCCCATTTTATCAAGAATCGAAGAGACGCTTTTCAATATCCGGGCGACTCTCCCGTATGCGAGGGAAGAGGCAATGAACCCGGCAATTTCACGATCCCTGATATTACGGTAATTATAGAGGAACTCGAGCGGATCAGGATGTACATATTTTCTTTTATTATACTTCAGATAAAGCTTATCAAAGTTAATTTTCATTTTCATCATAATTTTGTACCTTATAAAAACCGGAATTCTGACGGCAAAGTAAAAACTCATTATGCAAGGCGCACGAGTCTTGAGGAATGAAGCGTACTTACTGGTACGATGCAATGACCAAAGATGAAGTGCAACACAGCAGAATGGCTTTTTACTAAGCCGTCAATTTTCATTAATGACAGTTGGTGCAACTGAAAGCGATTTTCCGTCAGTTGATATCATAATGGCGCCGTTTTCATCGGTACGCAATATCCTGCACTTTCTTGATTTATATCTTTCAAGCACCTCGGGATGAGGAAATTTATACCTGTTTTTCCATCCGACCGGTATAATTGCGATCTCAGGATCAATCTTATCAATAAATTTATCCGTGCTGGAGGACCTGCTTCCATGATGCGGCACAACCAGAACCGTACTCTTTAAATGTTTTCCGGACATCTTTACAATATCGGATTCCCCTTTTGCTTTTATATCTCCCGTAAAAAGAAATGATTTTGATCCGAATACTGTTTTTAAAACAATCGAATTATTGTCTCCTTTCCTCCATTTCTCTTTTTTATCTCTAAATCCCGGTTCCGGGTAAAGGATTTTAAACATAGTCCCATTTATGACTCTATTCCTTCCTATATTCTTAAAATCTTTCATCTCTATATTTTTTTGTTTAATTATCTCAATCAGTTTTTTGTATCCGAGAGTGTCCGCAGCTTCTCCGTTTGACCAGAACTCCTTAACGTTGAAATTTTCCGCGATATACAAAAGGCCGTTCAAATGATCACTGTTCGGATGTGAAAGAACAAGGGTATCAACGCTCTTTATTTTTTTGCGCCACAAAAAGGGCGCTGTTATTCTTTCTCCGACATCAAAGACTGAATTATCTGAAAAGCCGCCCCCGTCAACAAGAACATTATAGCCGCCCGGAAGTTCAAGAAGAGCTGAAGCGCCCTGTCCGACATCAATGACCGTGACTTTAAGATCTTCCTGCAGGAACCTCTTATCAAGCCAGTACCATATATCGGCATATCCGGCAATTACCAAAAGTACTATCGCAATAAACGGCGCTTTCGGCTTGATCCGCTCAAAAACACTTCCATCTGCATTAATCATATTCTTCCTGTTTTTTCCCCGTAAAACAAAGAAAAGTACGCACAGCAACAAATAGTACCAGCATATCTCAAAAAATGACGGCGTCACCGTCTTAATTGCGGCAAAAGGCAGTTTCGCAAAATAATTAATAAATTCAAGCGAAATTCCTAAAACCACCGAACTTGCTTTTATAAGCCACATGGAAAGAAGGCTGCTTAACGGATAAAGAAAGAAAGAGAGAAGCCCCGCCGACACAACGGCAAAGCCTATTAAAGGAACTGCAACACAATTTGCAGCAAGTCCGACGAGCGAGACCTGATTAAAATAGTACATGACAACCGGAAAAGTTCCGATCGTTGCAAAAAACGATACGAGGAAAAAGGCTGCTGTTTGTCTCTGAAGCCTCAACCGCCATCCTTCCTCCACATCTATTCTTCTGTTTTTTCTGTACAGGGTCAGGTTCATTCCCGCAATGATGAAAAAAACCGATAAAAAAGAGAGCTGAAACGATATGAGAAAAAGGGAAGGAGGATGAACGATCAGGATAAGCATCGCCGCGACAGCAAGAGTATTTATTCCATCCTGTTCCCTTTCAGCAAAAAAACTCATAAGAAAAACTGAAACCATAATGACGGATCTCTGTGTTGAAGGCGACATCCCGGCAAGGAACCCGTATATTATAACAGGAAAAAGCGATAAAACCGCCGCACCCTTTCTCGTCCAGGCATTCCAGAGAAACAGATTGAAATATGACAGGAGCTTTTGAAAAAACAGGAATGAAACCGTTGCGACAATTCCGACATGAAGTCCTGAAATTGAAAGAATATGGCTTGTGCCCGTCCGTTTAAAAGCCTCCCTGATTTCAGGGGAGATGGAATTCTGGTCTCCGATCACAAGGGCTTTTAAAACTCCAGCCTCGTCGGAAGGAGCCGAATTGTCTATCAGCAGAGCAAATTTTTTCCGTGCATTTTCGATCAGCCGTTTCCACCCGATATTCTTTTTATTCTGCTCGACCCTGATTTTCTCTCCGGTTACATATGCGGTTCCGGTTATGCCGTTAAAGGACATATATCTTTTGAAATCAAAACCTCCGGGGTTGTTAAAATTCCTGACTGACCTGATGCCGCTTTTAAAGTAAACTGTATCACCTGCTGATATTTCCGGAATGCATTTTAAAACCTTTACACTGATCTTTCCTGTAACAGGAATAATTTTACCGGTATCCTCGACAGTTTCGACAAGAAGCACGAATGACAATCTTTTATTCCTGATTTCGGGACTCTCTGCCACCTGTCCGGATATGTTCAAAGACCCGACATCTGCAAAATTAATTATATGTGAAGCGGGAAGTTTTTCGGGAAACCATGGTTGTATTGAAATATATCCAAGAGAAAAAATAAGTAACAACGGCAGGAATAACGCGGACTTATTTCTGATGATTTTAATGAGTATAAAGCCGGAGCAACAGGTTACGGCAAGATACGCCCATACGCAGTGCCATGGGAAAAGCAAACCGCATGAAATGCCGGCAATCATGGATAACAGGAGAGGTATAAGAGGTCGAAAGAAGATATCACGATTCATGCCTCAACCTTCCGGTAGCAAATGAAAATGAGGGGGATTTTCTCAGTCGACTTCGTTGGAAGTCAAAATTCAGACGGCAAAGCAAAAAGCTCATTATGCAAGGCGCGCGAGTCTTGAGGAATGAAGCGTACATGTTAGTACGCTGCAATGACGAAAGATGAAGCGCAACACAGCAGAATGACTTTTTACAAAGCCGTCATAGTTTATGCTTTTACCCTTTTAATCTTTGCCCCGAGTGAAGCAAATTTCTTTTCTATGGCCTCGTATCCCCGGTCCAGATGGTATACACGGCTGACCTCTGTTGTGCCTGAAGCTGCAAGACCTGCAAGTATCAGTGATGCGCTCGCCCGGAGATCCGTTGCCATCACAGGAGCCCCCATCAGCGTCGAAACGCCCGTGATCATGGCCGTGTTTCCTGAAACCTTGATGTCCGCTCCCAGTCTTTTCAATTCGCTTACGTGTATGAACCTGTTTTCAAAAATAGTTTCCGTTATTACGCTGAAACCTTTTGCAACGGAGAGCAGTACCATGAACTGGGCCTGCATGTCTGTGGGAAATCCCGGATAGGGCATTGTCTTTATATCTATACTTGTAATTTTATCTCCACCCTTAACACTCATCGTATTGCCTTCAATTCTGATATCAGATCCGGTCAACCTCAGCTTGTGAATAACAGATTCAAGATGGGAGGGTTCACAGTCCAATATCTTTATATCACCTCCGGACAGAGCTGCAGATACCATGAACGTCCCGGTCTCAATTCTATCCGGAATAATGGATACTGATACGGGTTCGAGAGAGGAAACACCTGTTATTTTCAACACCGATGTGCCTGTTCCTTCAATTTTCGCCCCCATTTTATTCAGAACATCGGCAAGGGCGGTCACCTCTGGCTCCCTTGCCGCATTACGGAGTATGGTAATCCCGTCGGCAAGAACTGCGGCCATCATGAGATTTTCAGTCCCCGTCACCGTAACAGTGTCGAAAAAGATTTCCGCGCCTCTCAGGGTTTCAGCGCTTGCTTCAACATATCCGTGCACCAGTTCAACTTTTGCTCCGAGCGCGGCAAGTCCTTTAAGGTGCAGGTTAATCGGGCGTGCACCGATCGAGCATCCGCCCGGCAGGGAGACCCTTGCTTTTTTCAGCCTGGCAACAAGGGGACCGAGAACAAGTATGGACGCCCTCATTTTTCTTACCAGATCATACGGAGCCTCAGAGTTATTAAGACCACCGGCATCGATTTTAACGGTGTGCCCATACGTTTCTATTCCTGCGCCGTGGTTTACCAAAAGCTCAACAGTACTCTCAATATCTTTTAAAGCAGGAACATTCGAATATGTGCAGGGACCGTCGGTAAGCAAAGAGGAGACAAGAATAGGGAGAGCCGCATTTTTTGCCCCGCTTATCCTAACCACGCCTTTTAGAGGAGACCCTCCTTCAACAATTATTTTATCCATTCTTTCCCTCTCTTTCTTTAAAACAAAAAAGCGCTTCCCCGTCAATTAAAGGAGCAAGCGCTTTTTTGTTGTAACTTTATTTAAATTCTAAGCCGTCGTTCAAAAATGATCTTAACATTGAAATGCTGTGACCGGCATAAGGAGCCGTAACAAAATTGTCAGAAATGTAATTGATGTTTTGTAACGGCTCCTAATGGTGATGATCATCTTTGCCCTTATCAAGGAAGGTATCATAAAAAGCCTTGCCGATACAGAACGT